>OHRG01000004.1_pt1 | contig 154519 bp, 156 predicted proteins | sample 1578351 | NCBI WGS metagenome assembly OHRG01 (sample SAMEA3879599, study PRJEB24766) | human gut metagenome | biome: human-associated habitat; feature: feces | place: USA | collected 1985/1987
ACCGATGAACTTCCGTATCCGAATATGGCAGCTTTCTATAATAATGAAAAGCAGACCTTGTATGTGAAGCGTAATGTTGGCGACAGCGTAGCAGTTGCTCAGTGTGTCGCTCAGGAACTTGGACACGCACAGCTTTCCATCAACAGCGAAAGTTACAGCCGCAGGGATATGGGCTTTCAGGCAGTGTGTATCGGATATATGATTTGCAAGAAGTATGGCGTAGATACACAGAATTTTGCAATTAACCGTATTCCGGAGGGACTGGCTTCCAAAGAGCCGAAAGAAATCCGTGCGGAGCTTTCCAAGACACGAAATGCAATGGCAGAAATTCACAGTCATATCTCTGATGAAATGTTCCGCAAAAAGCAGGAGCGTTCAAAGGACTATGAGAGATAACGGAGGGCAGATATGGAAAAAGAAAAACTCTACCACATTGCTTTGGACGATTACGAACACGGTGTTGTCATTCGCTCCTTAAACGATGAGAAAACAAAGTTGATGGAGGAAGGCAAGTCCGCAGATGCAGTAGACGACCTGCTTGTAAAAGTCGGAAATGCCCCATTGAAAAAGTTCAAAGTGATTGAAAGGAAACGCTCAGATGAAGCGAGATAATGACAGGCAGACTGCAATTATTTTATCCATTGTCGGTATCGTTCCGGTCATATGGCTGTCACTTCTGATTGCACCTTCCATAAGCGGAGGACTGCCGGAAATAGCAGCCAATCTTGCGACACTTTTTGATAATCCATTTTCCATAAAATTATGTGGGGACAGCCTGAAAACTGTCCTCATTTTGCTTTTGTGCTATGGAATGGGTATCGGGATTTATTTCTCAACAAGAAAGAATTACCGCAGACGAGAAGAACACGGTTCTGCCAAATGGGGCAATGTCAGAGCCATTGATAAAAAATACCGACAAAAGCCACTATCAGAAAATAAGCTGATGACTCAGAATGTGTGCATTGGACTTAATGCCAAGAAGCACAGACGAAATCTGAATACGCTTGTGTGCGGTGGCTCCGGTGCAGGTAAGACGAGGTTTTATGCAAAGCCTAATATTATGAATGCTGCAAGAAACAGCTATGTGATATTAGACCCGAAAGGGGAAATCCTGCGAGATACGGGACATCTTCTTGAGAAGAAAGGTTACGAAGTGCGTGTGCTTGATTTGATTTCAATGGAGAAAAGCCATTGTTACAATCCTTTTGTTTATTTGCAGAATGACAATGATGTGCAGAAGCTCGTAACCAATCTTTTTAAGAGTACCACTCCGAAAGGTTCACAGAGCAATGACCCATTTTGGGATACGGCAGCGTCAATGCTTCTGCTTGCACTTGTATTTTATCTGCATTATGAAGCACCGCCGGAAGAACAGAATTTTGCGATGGTAATGGAAATGCTCAGAGCCGGGGCGATTGAGGACGAGGACGACCCAAGTCCTTCTCCGCTTGATAATCTGTTTTCGGATTTGATGATAGATAATCCTGACCACATTGCTTTGAAGTATTACCACTCTTATCATTCCGGTTCTTCCAAAACATTAAAATCCATACAGATAACCCTTGCAGCAAGGCTTGAAAAGTTTAACTTGGAAAGTCTTGCTGCTCTTACTTCTGCCGATGAACTGGATTTGCAGTCACTCGGAGAGAAAAAGGTGGCACTGTTTGCACTGATACCGGATAACGACTCTAGTTTCAACTTCTTGGTATCCATTCTTTACACACAGCTTTTTCAGCAGTTATTTTATGCAGCCGACCATATCCACGGCGGTTGTCTGCCGATGCCTGTTCATTTTATGATGGACGAATTTGCCAATGTTTCACTGCCGGACGACTTCGACAAGATACTGTCGGTTATGCGTTCCCGTGGGGTATCGGTAAGCATCATCTTACAGAACTTGGCACAGCTTAAAGCCTTGTTTGAAAAACAGTGGGAGAGCATTGTGGGTAACTGCGATGAATTTCTTTACCTTGGTGGAAATGAGCAGTCAACCCATAAATATGTGTCGGAGCTGTTGGGCAAGGAAACCATTGATACCAACACGTTCGGAAAGAGTACCGGAAGAAGCGGTAATTATTCCACCAACTATCAGATTAGCGGCAGAGAGTTACTTACCCCTGATGAGGTGCGTATGCTCGATAATCAGTACGCTATTTTGTTTATCCGTGGGGAAAGACCCATTATGGATTTCAAATATGACATTATGAAACACCCGAATGTGGCACTTACCACAGACGGAAAGGCGAGTCCTTATAAGCACGGAGAAGTCACAAAAGATATTGCTTCGATTGCCATTTGGGACATTGACCCTGCAACACTTCCTGAAAAGGAAATGGAAGAAACGAACTGGGAACTTCTTTCCGATGAGGAGATGGAAGCTCTGTTCATAAACAATCAAACAAATTAAATTTTGGAGGTATTCAACTATGACTATTTTTAAGAAAAAAGCAACTGATACTCAGGAAACAAAGAAACTGCCTATGACCGGAAAGGTTAAGAAAGGCTTCCGTGCTTATTGCACAATGGTCATTGTCGGTGCATTGGCACTTGGAATGACAACGACTGCATTTGCAGCGAATGACCCGCTTACCGTAGTCAACAATCTGTCTGACTTTATCTTTGGACTTATCCGTGCCATCGGTATGATTTTGCTCGGCTTTGGTATCGTGCAGGTCGGTCTTTCACTCAAATCTCACGACCCTTCTCAGAGAGCCAATGGCTTCCTGACTCTTGCGGGCGGTGTCATTATCACTTTTGCGAAAGAAATCCTTACTCTTATCACAGGCTAAGATAAGAGTTACACAGTTATCGAGGGGTGTGCCAAGTTAAGGGACACCCCTTAATTGTAAGGAGGTGCTTTGAATGAGTGATAACTGGGTAGTTCAAAATCTTGAAAATGCCCTTGAAACTTGGAATGAAAAACTGTCGGAAATATGGACACTCATCACAACTACACCGCAGAACTTTAAGGGCGGGAATATCTGGAAGGTTATTGTTGACATCAACGGTGCAGTTCAGGCTATCGGGCTTGCCTTACTTGTATTGTTTTTTGTGATAGGTATGGTAAAGACCTGCGGAAGTTTTACAGATGTGAAGAAACCGGAACACGCTTTAAAACTCTTTGTCCGTTTTGCATTGGCGAAAGGTGTTATCACATACGGAATGGAGCTTATGCTTGCATTATTTAATATCGTGCAAGGGACGATTTCAACCATTATGAATGCTGCCGGATTTGGAACTCCGGAACAGACGACCTTACCCGCAGAGATGGTAACGACCATAGAGGATTGCGGATTTTTTGAGAGTATCCCTTTGTGGGCGGTAACGCTTATCGGAGGATTATTTATCACGGTGCTGTCGTTCATTCTGATAATGACAGTGTATGGACGATTTTTCAAGTTGTATATGTACACAGCACTTGCACCGATACCGCTTTCCACATTTGCAGGAGAACCTACACAGAATGTAGGCAAGAGTTTTATCAAGAGCTATTGTGCAGTTCTGCTTGAGGGAGCAGTCATCGTACTTGCTTGTATTATTTTCTCCGTATTTGCTTCATCGCCACCAGTAGTGAATCCTGATGCAGCAGCAGTTACGCAGGTGTGGGCATATATCGGGGAATTGGTATTTAATATGCTTGTTCTTGTCGGTGCAGTAAAAATGTCTGACCGTATTATCCGAGAGATGATGGGACTTTAAGGAGAGATTTTGAGATGAACCAAAGAGATTGTAAGAAATGCGTTTACTATGGCGGTAAACGAAAAGGCAAAGTCTTTTGCCTGAATGATAAATGCGTGAGGGAGAAAGACCGAAACCGCAGGAAAGGAAACAGATATGGAAGTAAAAATTAACCGAGAAATCAGAAATTATACAGAGTCAATGTTTTTTGGACTGTCGCTCAGACAGTTCATTTTTTCTGTTCTCGCTTGTGGCGTTGCGGTAGGACTGTATTTCTTGCTCAGACCGTATGTTGGCACGGAAACCGTATCGTGGGTGTGCATTTTGGGTGCTGCTCCGTTTGCGGCACTTGGCTTTGTGAAGTACAACGGTATGACCGCAGAAAAAGCAATCTATGCGTGGATAAAATCGGAGTTTTTGATGCCGAAGAAGCTGGTGTTTCACTCCACCAATGTGTATTACGAACTGATGAAGCCAAGCATTGAACAGAAGCAGAAAGACCATTTCCGAGAATCTAAAACATAAAATGAGATTTAAGCTATTGACAGACAAGTGCTTTCTGAATATACTATAATGATTTAGCATTTGACTAGATGGGCGGCTTAGGAAGAAAGGAGAAATGTTAATATGTATAAGTATGTGGAAGACAAACAGTTTCTGAGCCGTATGCGTTCGTTATGTGGAGAAATAATGCAAGACCTTTGTCATACGCTTAAAGAAGAATATGATATTGGTGCTTCATTCTATCTCGTGGGTAGTGGTGCAAGAAACCTGATATTACAAAATGCTAATCGACCGATTGATTTGGATTATAATCTTGAAATTACAAGAATAGATGATTGGGAAGATTGCAAAGAAATCAAAGAATGTGTCAGAAAGGCTTTCAATATTGTTCTTAGAGAATATGGGTGGAGCGACTGCCAAGATTCTACCTCATCTTTGACAACGGAAAAGCGACACTTTAATCAGGGAAATAGTACAGAATTTTCAATGGATATTTGTATTGTCTGCGAGGATACAGACGGAAACTATCATCGTCTTATTCACGATAAGCGATATTTTCCAAACAGATATTTCTGGAATCAAGCACCCAAATCAAGAAACATTAGAGAGAAAGCGAAGTGTATCAAAGAAAAAGGAAAATGGATATTAGTTAGAGAGCAGTATCTGAGAATAAAAAATCAGTATTTGACTTCCAACGATTACAACCATTCCTCTTTCATTTGCTATATTGAAGCAGTCAATAATGTATATAATTCAAGAAAGCACTGGAACTAAATAAAACCAATTTGATGTATCGTCACTAAAATTAGTGGCGATATTTTTTTACCATAAAGGAGGTTATGAGTTTTTATGATTAAGACTCTTACGAACCTGTTTAAACAGGATAAAGAAAAATTTGTTGTACCGAAAGGTGTGCAGGAGGTTATTCCCGTGGCAGCTATCTTTGATGATGGCATTTTCAAAGTGGGAAAGGATAAATATTCAAAGACCTACCGCTTTACGGATATTAACTATGCAGTGGCGAGCCGTGAGGATAAGGAAGCGATGTTCCTTGAATATTCCGAACTTCTGAACTCTCTTGACAGTGGTGCAACGACAAAAATCACAATCAATAATCGTCGGCTCAACAGACTGGATTTTGAGCAGACAATCCTTATTCCGACAACCGGAGATAATCTGGACGAGTATCGAGAAGAATACAACAAAATGCTTCTTGATAAGGCAACGGGTGCAAACTCCATTGTTCAGGATAAGTATATTACCATTTCCATCAACAAAAAGAGTGTGGAGGACGCAAGAACTTATTTTGCCCGTGTCGGTGCAGATTTGATTGCTCACTTCGGCAGGCTTGGAAGTAAGTGTGTGGAACTGGAAACAGACGAAAGACTTCGTATTTTCCACGACTTCTATCGTGTGGGAGAAGAAAGTTCTTTTCACTTTGATATTAAGGAAACAAGAAAAAAGGGACACGATTTTAAGGATTATATCTGCCCCGACACAATGGAATTTGAAAAGGACTATTTCAAGATGGGAAACCGTTATGGAAGAGTCCTTTTTCTTCGTGAATATGCGTCCTATATCAAGGACAGTATGGTAGCGGAACTTACGGATATGAACAGAAATCTGATGATGTCTATTGATATTGTTCCTGTTCCGACTGATGAAGCAGTAAAGGAAGCAGAAAACCGTCTGCTTGGTGTGGAAACCAATATCACAAACTGGCAGCGTAGGCAGAATGCCAATAACAACTTCTCTGCAACTGTTCCGTATGATATGGAGCAGCAGAAGAAAGAAATGAAAGAGTTCCTCGATGACCTTACGACCCGTGACCAGAGAATGATGTTCGCTGTTATCACAATGGTTATTACAGCAGACAGTAAGGAACAGCTTGAGAATGATACGGAAGCGTTGCTTACCACAGCAAGAAAACATCTTTGCCAGTTTGCAACACTGAGATTTCAGCAGGTAGATGGACTCAACACGGTAATGCCGTTTGGAACAAGAAAGATTGATGCCTTCAGAACACTTACAACAGAGAGCCTTTCGGTATTTATCCCATTCAGGGTGCAGGATATTTTCCACGAGAACGGTATCTATTACGGTCAGAATGTTATCAGCAAAAATATGATTATCGCAGACCGTAAGCAACTTTTGAATGGTAACTCCTTTATTCTCGGTGTATCTGGTGGCGGTAAGTCATTTGCGGCAAAGGGAGAAATCATCAATCAGGTGCTTTCTTCAGACGCAGATATTATCATCATCGACCCTGAGCGAGAGTATTCACAGCTTGTCAATGCAATGGGCGGAGAGGTAATCAATATTTCTGCTACTTCCGACAATCACATCAATGCAATGGATATGAATAAGGATTACGGCGACGGTGCAAACCCTGTCATTTTGAAATCCGAGTTTATTATGTCCCTTTGTGAACAGCTTATCGGAGGAACAAATCTCGGAGCGAAGCAGAAGTCTATCATTGACCGTTGCACGGCAAGCGTGTACCGCAGTTATCAGCAGAATGACTATCAGGGACATATACCGACCTTGCAGGATTTCAGGGCAGAACTTTTGCAGCAGGACGAACCGGAAGCAAAGGAACTGGCACTTGCCATTGAACTTTTCACACACGGTTCTCTGAATACCTTTGCAAAGCAGACGAATGTGGATACCAATAACCGCCTTATCTGCTATGACATTCTTGACTTGGGTAAACAGCTTATGCCGATTGGTATGCTTGTTGTCCTTGACTCTATCCTGAACCGTATCACACAGAACCGTGCAAAGGGTAAGAACACCTTTATCTTCATTGATGAGATTTATCTTCTGTTCCAGCACGAATATTCTGCAAACTTCCTCTTTACCTTGTGGAAGCGTGTGAGAAAATACGGTGCATACGCAAGTGGAATCACTCAGAATGTCGATGACCTTTTGCAGAGCCACACAGCGAGAACAATGCTTGCAAACTCAGAGTTCATCATTATGCTGAATCAGGCTTCCACAGACAGGCTTGAGCTTGCAAAACTTCTGAATATTTCTGACCTCCAGATGTCCTATATCACGAATGTGGAAGCAGGACACGGACTTATCAAGGTGGGAAGTTCGCTTGTACCGTTTGCAAACAAATTCCCTAAGAACACGAAACTTTATAAACTGATGACAACCAAACCAGGCGAAGCATAAGGAGGGATTTACAATGTCTAAGATTCAATTTCGCAATGCTGCACACAGAGATTTTGTATTGGAAAATCTGGATAAGTGCAAAGTCAACGACTGCTATCACAGAGCATTTTTCTATGTGATGGGTATTTCAGAAGAAACAAGAATGAACATCGGAAAGATGTTTGATTTTAAGAGGGATTGCATCATACCGGAAGGTATGCACGGCGGTTGGCAGACAAGTGGCACAGTCAAGGTCTGCCACCTTGCCTTTAATCTCTGGAATGGATTTACGGAAGAAGGCAGGGAAAATCTCTATACACCGGAGGAACTGTTCTGTTGCGGATATGCTCCGTATTTTATGGAGGGTATCAAGTTGAGGTATCCGGAGTATTGCAGAGATTTGACTCCACCTAAGAGAAACGATATGGAAAGGTAAGAGAAAATGAGCAGAAAAATCTATATTATTATTGCGATGGTGTTTACGGTAGTGTTGTCTGTAAGCAGCTTCTTTATTATCCGTAATCACATTGACTCTGCCAAGCAGAATGAAGTCTATGATAACCTTGCGGAGATTGTGCAGGACGAGCCGCCAAAGGAAAATGAGGGCGTGACGTTTTCGGAAGATAAGGACTATCTTGCAGAATATCTTGAACTCTATCGGCAGAATGAGGATATGGTGGGTTGGATAAAGGTTGAGGATACCAATATCAACTATCCGGTCGTGCAGTCTGTAAATGAGCCGAATTTCTACCTGAAGCACAAGTTTGATAAGACCTATTCCGCTTATGGCTGCCCGTATGTGCAGGAAAATTGCGATGTGCAGAAACCTTCAGACAACATCATTATTTACGGACACCACATGAATGACGGTTCGATGTTTACGGGACTGATGAAGTACAGAAACAAGAGCTTTTGGGAAGGTCATAAGACTATTACCTTTGATACACTGACGGACAGACACCAGTATGAAGTGATTGCAGTCTTTAAGACAGTCGTTTATACAGACAGCTCCGATAGCTTTAAGTATTATGAGTTTACGGACGCAGAAAATGCGGCAGAGTTTGATGCGTATGTTGCTAAGTGCAAGGAACTTTCTTTGTATGATACCGGAGTATCGGCAGAGTATGGCGACAAGCTGATTTCTCTTTCTACTTGTGAATATTCAAGAAACAATGGCAGGCTTGTTGTTGTCGCTAAGAGAGTGGATTAAACCCCACTCTCTATTATTTTTCGAGAAAGGAGGAAACCGATGGCTGATATAAAAACAAGAGATACAAGCAAAGGTACAATCAAGACCATAAATAAGGCGGCAGTTGCCACGGAGCGAATGAAGAAAGCCTATGTGATGACGAAAGATAAGGCAGAGCATTCCACGAATGCTTCGGAAAATTCCGCAGAGGAATATGCTTCTGATAAAATCGAAGTGGCAACGGATAGGACTGTTCATGAAACAGCATACCGTGCAGATAAGGTCGGCAGATGGGGTGTGCGTGAAACAAGACAGAATTATCAGAAAGCCAAAACGGGAATTGAGAATTTCAAGACCAAGCGTGCAGAGAAACAGCTTCAGAAACAATCGGTCAATCCTGTCGGAAAACAGAGCATCCGAACTCTGGAGCGTACGGAGAAAACAATTAAACAGTCTGCAAGGTCGGCAGGAAATACGACAGTCAAGACCGTATCGAAAGGTGCAACCAATACTGTTCAGAGGTCGGTAAAGACTGCGGAACAAACGGCAAAGACTTCTATTAAGACCACAAAGGAAGCTGCCGTTATAGCACAGAAAACAGCAAAAACAACAGCCAAAGCAACACAGAAAGCGGCTCAGGCGGCAAAGAAAGCAGCAAAAGCCACAGCAGATACCGTCAAAGCCACAGCGAAAGCTACTGTTGCGACAGTCAAAGCGATTATTGCAGGGACAAAAGCACTTGTAGCAGCAATCGCAGCAGGCGGTTGGATAGCGGTGCTGATTATTATGATTGTCGTGTTGTTTGGTGCTGCCGTAGCAATGTTTGGAGGAGGAAGTGACAGTAATTCCTATACTCCGGTAAGTGCAGAGGTAGAAGCCTATGAACCCATCATACAGAAATATGCCAAAGAGTACGGCATTCCTGAGTATGTAGAACTTATCAAGGCGGTTATGATGCAGGAAAGCGGCGGCAGAGGACTTGACCCTATGCAGGCAGCAGAAGGAAGTTTCAATACGAAGTATCCGCACGAACCCAATGGAATTAAAGACCCTGAATATTCTATCCAGTGTGGAGTTCAGGAATTGAAAGCGGCTCTTACTTCGGCAGAAGTGGAAAGTCCGATAGATATGGAGCATATCAAACTTGCCTTGCAAGGCTACAACTTCGGTAATGGGTATATTTCTTGGGCAAAAACAAAGTATGGCGGTTATTCTTATGCCAATGCAGTGGAGTTTTCCACTCAGCAGGCACAAAGGCTTGGTTGGGACAGTTATGGAGATACCCAATATCCGGCTCACGTTTTGAGATACTATCCGTATGGGCGAGCCTTTACTGCCGGAGGTAATCAGGCGATTGTTGAGGTTGCCTTGACACAGCTAGGCAATCAGGGCGGACAACCTTACTGGAGCTGGTACGGCTTTAATAGTCGAGTGGAATGGTGTGCCTGCTTCGTATCTTGGTGTGCTGACCAATGTGGGTATATTGAAAGCGGACTTGTTCCGAAATTTGCAGGTTGCGTGGATGGTGCAAACTGGTTTAAGTCAAATGGAAAATGGCAAGACCGCACTTATGAACCAAAGGTAGGAGATATTATCTTCTTTGATTGGGAAGGCGACGGTACAACAGACCACGTTGGTATCGTAGAGAAGTGTGAGAATGGCACAGTTTATACCGTAGAGGGTAACTCAGGCGACGCCTGCAAGCAAAGACAGTATGCAGTCGGAAGCAGCAATATCTATGGATACGGTATTCCGGCATATTAAAAATTCCAGACGGTGTCTGGAAAATTGAAAAGATGGCTGCTCAGTTGAGTAGCCATCGGGTACATTATGAGAAATCAGTTGTTTCTCTGTTATTCAGGAAAATATGGTGTGTGTGATAAGTGAAGCTGAAAAGCATATCGGCATTTTCTTTACTGCCGTCTAAAAAGGAAATATCATCGGCAAGGATAAAAAGAATTGCTAACAGCTTCTTGATATATCCAGTGTAGCAGGCATAATCTACATAGATGTTGGCGATATATCCCTCGGCAAATTCTATCAGGTCAGCGTCAATTTCAAAGCTATTGGATAGTTCGTAAACGGTTTTGATAAATTTATCCTTGTCAGCAATTCGCTCTTTACTTGGAACACTTCTGCGGTTCTTCTGTATAAATTTTAAAAAATCATCAGCTTCCGTAAAGTCGGGAGTGACTGAGCTGTCAGTTCCCAAATCTGTTTTGTAATCCTCAAATTTCTCTTTTTCAAACCGATTACTGAATATTATCTTTTGTTCGTCCATTCCTTTTACCCCTAAGTTTATTCTATGGAGATTGTTTAACTTGGCTCTTGGGTTGTGATTTGTCTTTCGCCATTAACAATCGTGAATTACTACTTTTATAGTATAACATAAAAATAGTTGGGAATCATCACTAATAGTTGGTTTGGCTTCCTTTGGGTGCGTGTGATTTGAAATCGACTTAATCTATACTATTAGTTATGGAAACACACTAAGGGAGGTGATGCGATGAAGCTCGATACAATCGGAAAGAATATAAGAAAGTTCCGACTTGCGAAGAAATTACGCCAAGAAGATTTGGCTGAGAAAACAGATTTGACAACAAATTATATTGGTATGGTTGAGCGTGGAGAGAAAATTCCGTCACTCGAAACTTTCATAAAGATAGTAAATGCTTTAGGTGTATCATCAGATATGGTTCTTACAGATGTTCTGGAAACGGGATATACAGTCAAGAACTCAATGCTGAATGAGAAGCTTGAAAAACTTGTTCCTGAAGATAGAAACAGAATTTATGAAGTCATAGATACACTTGTGAAGCAGTCAAAGCAAATACTTCCATAAAACACAGAAGTTCGTCCTAATCGACGAGCTTTCTTTTTTTTATTTTAAACATAAAATAAATTTCTAATTATCTTTTCATAAGTTCTTATAACACCGATATATCCCTATTTTACAGGCTTTATCGGTGTTTTCTTTTTGGCAGATACTTCTTATAACCACTCATAAATCTGCATATCTTGTCTTTTTATCGTAGTAAATTTCGTAGTAAATTACTAGGCTATCAGACTTCGCATTTCCATGTTTGCTCCTGTCTGTGAAGCATGGGCGTACAGGTTCAGCGTTATCATTATGCTGGAATGTCCCATAATGTATTGCAGGTTCTTTGGGTTCATGTTTTTCTGTGCTAATCGTGTACAAAACGTATGTCTTAAGATATGCGGGGTTATCTTCGGTAAGGGTTCATCATGGTACTTATTGTATTTCTTTACTATATTTCTCAATGTAGAAGTATAGTAACAAGCTGTCATAGGCATACCTTTCTGATTAAGAAACAGGAAATTGCGGTAACCGTCAATTACAATCCCTTTTCCAGTTTTTTTGCGTTTCAACACTCTTTGAAATGCTTTTCCTGCTTCTTCGCTCATAGGAACTTTTCGTATGCCACACTTTGTTTTTGGCGTTTCTATATAATATCCCTCTTGATTGCGTAATAACTGGTGGTCGATATTGAGTGTATGATTTTCAAAATCTAAGTCCTGTACAGTAAGTCCACACAATTCAGATATTCGTAAGCCTGTTTTTAACAGTATCAGCACATCATCATAATATTTCTGATACACCGTATCATACTGGAGAAAGGACAGCAGTTTTTCTTCCTGTTCCTCACTCAATGCCTGTCTGCTTTCGCTGTCATCATCAATAACCTCGCTTAACTGAAAATCAAAAGGGTTCTTCCTTACATAATCGTCCTCGATTGCCATATAGAAAGAAGCCTTTAAGGAACGCTTATAGTTACTAATGGTTTTGAAGCCGTAGCCCTTTTCTTTCATTCTGACCGCCCATTCTTTTGCGTCTGACGGTTTAATGCTGTCTATGCTTCGTGAACCCAGCTTGTCCTGTTTCAATGCGTCCATGAGATATTTTCGCCCTGCTAGTGTATTCTTCTTGACATTGATTCTCTGTGCCGTCTTTTTGGCATATAGTTCACACAATGTCATTTTCTTTCCTTTGGTGTCTATTCCGTCCTCTAAATCACGCTGTATCTCCCGTTCCTTTTCCCTAAGAGATAAATCATCACGCTTTCCTTTCGGTACTCTGTCCGTAGCCACCAGTTTCCATGAATACACAACCTTTGTTTCGCCTGCACGATTAACATATTTATACATATATCTGCCGTCTGCCCTTTGGCTCTCTCCAGTCCTTAAAATGCGACCTTTGTTATCCCGTCTTTTTTCTGACATCTTTCAAAACTCCTTTCAAAACTGAAAGAGCCTTGTTACGACATATAAGTATCATATCATGCACAAAGCTCTTTTGCATTAGATTTCTTCCAATTTATCAATCATATGTTCAAATTTCTTTTTCTTAATCAGCATACGGTTTCCGTTCATCACAACACACTCGTCTTTATATTCACTTGCAATACGGCGGAGTTTGTTCTCTCCGATACGGAAATAACTGGACGCTTCCTCAATCGTCATAAGGTAGCGTTCCCATAATGGTGTATTTAAATCATACATAAAACTGCACCTCCTTTCTTTTTTGATTTTTAAACAGTCTGACGGCTTTTATCATAGCCCACAGGAGTTCCACCTCTGCATAGTTCTTATGTAGCCGTACCCATTGCGTGCGACGCTTTTAACGCTCAAGCTGTGGCTGTACGGGAGTATCATTATCTGACAGCACAGGTCATGGCGATAAAAGAGGACAAGTCTTTTACAAGAACACAGATAGGTTGTCGCTCGCTTTTGCAGGGGAAAGGTCATGGCGTATCTGTTTCAACGGCTCGCTGTCTAATGTATTGAATTGCTTTATTCAATTGTCAAAGAACACGAAAGAAGAAAATCGTCTTTCCTATATACCGCGTTGGAAAAGAGCAAAAGCGTAACCAATACTCAAAACTTTTTTCTTTTTCTGTACCATATAGGGAATGGAAACTGCTGATTGTTAAGTTGAGAATGAAAAAAAATTCTTCTTTTCACATAACACTGTCCGCTTAACTCGATTTTCCGACATTTTTCAAAACTTTTCTTCTTTCACTTCATATAGGGAATGGAAACCTCGATTTAATGACCTATTTTCAAAAAGTTTAGATTTCCTTTTCTCGTACCATATCTGTACGCTAGTTGATGTTTTGTTGCAGATTTTTTAAAGAAATTAAAAAATACCGTCATTCTCTTGTGGAACAGCGGTATCTATGCGTTCTTCTATGGTTGATTTTTCTAATTGTAATAAGTGTTTATGCTTGTCTTTAAGTTCTGCCTGTTCAATCATATCTTTTAGTATCGTTGTATGATTTTCTCTGTCTAATGCCTGTACCATTTTTATGGTTGGTGCAACCTGTCTTTGTAACCAATGCAACGCTTTTTGTAAAGTATAAGGTTCTGGCTTTGTAGTTAAGCGTATCGGTTCTCTGTTTTCCCCTACAAACCATGCCCAATCATCATTTGTTTTCCATTGATTTTTTGGCTTGTCGTCCTCTCTGTCAACAAAGCGGACATAATGATTGATGATAGAAAAAGCAGTGCGTTCAGCGTCCCGATAAGTCAGTAAATCTACAACCGCATAATAGGCTCGTTCATTCTTCATGCGTATTTCAAAACGGTTCTTGATTTCTGTATCTTCAACTTCTGTGCCAATCTTGACATACTGCTCATAATTCTTCTGATAAGCACACATATATAATTCGCTACTTGTTGAACCGAGATATAAGGTTTCGCCTGTATTTTGTGGTGTATCATACCCATTTTTCTCTGTACCACCGTAATCTTTCTGTTTGCGAAAATAGGAGATACATTCTCCAGCCTTATATTTTTCTATTAGTTTTGGAATATCCAAGATACCTGCCTTATCATTGATTGCCAAGTCAAGCCGTTTCAGCTTACCGCCTGCCGTCATACAACCAAGCATAAAGTCATACCATGAGCGTTCCTGTGCCAAGAGATAACTTTCCATTTGCCGACACCCTCTGCCTTTCAGTTCCAACAAAACACCTAAATGCTCTTGCATGGAACACATGATGTTAATGTCGCCTAAAACATATTTACTTTCATATCCGTACTTTTCAAAATCTTCATAAAGCATATAATCGGCTTTTAGTTGTAATACATCACGAATAATCTTTAATGCGTCCGTAGTAGGAAAGCGGACACGAAAGTAATCAATTAGTAAAAATAACGGCTCTCGTGGATTGAAACGCTCAATCTGTTTTTCTATGATTTCCTTTAATTCGTTATTCAATGGCTGTTTGCCTTTTTCAATGCGGTTATAATACTCACGACTGATACCACAGGCAACAGCAATTCTTGTTTGTGTTACTCCGTATTCTTCACGCTTTTGTCTTAATTCTTCTATAAAGTTCTTATCATTCATTCTTCAATTCCTCCAATCAAAAAAGACAACTACCATTTACTGATAATTGTCTATACTTAAATTTCTTCAAAAGAAAAAGACAATCAATTTTTCATTTGAAATCAACTGTCTTTCCTATGTCTTATTCAATTTTATGTGTTAAATGAGTGTCTTTTAGTTAACACCCTGTTAAAAGCGGTTTTGCCTTGTAAATACAGCGTTTTCCGCTTAGTAGTGTCTATTGTCTCTTGTTTTTTGTGCCCCCCTTGTTAGATAACGGGGGCTTACTGTTCGCTCGCAAGCTCGCTCAACTGCCGAAGTGAACCAGCCACTAAAAACGGCGGAAAAATCTAAGAGATTTTCCCACCGTCGTGTCTGGATCACTCCGCCTGTTATGTTTTTTCGCTTTAGCTTTTAACCCCAAGCATATTATACCTCTAATGCACGAATTAGATTTACCATTTCAATAGCTCCCTGTGCACATTCAGAGCCTTTATTTCCTGCCTTACTGCCAGCTCGTTCTATCGCCTGTTCAATCGTATCTGTCGTAAGAACACCAAACATAACTGGTGTTTCAGTATTTAAACTGATTTGAGCAATTCCTTTTGATACCTCACTACACACATAATCATAATGGCTTGTACTACCTCGAATAACTGCTCCCAAGCAGATAATTGCATCATATTTTTTACTTTTTACCATTTTAGACGCTATCATAGGTATTTCAAATGCTCCCGGAACCCAAGCTACCTCTATGTCCTTTTCATCAACATTTTCTCTTTTCAAATTATCTAATGCACCTGCTAATAGCTTAGAAGTTATAAATTCATTAAACCTTGCTACAACAATACCAATTTTTATATTTTCTGCTACTAAATTTCCTTCAAAAGTGTTCATCTATTTTTCCTCCATATTCAAAATGTGTCCCATTCGGTCTTTCTTTGTCTTTAAATAAAAACTATCATAAGGATTTGCTTTTATTTCAATCGGTACTCTGCTTGAAATTTGCATTCCATAATCTTCTAACTGATAAACTTTATCAGGATTATTTGTAAGTAAATGCAATGATTTTATTCCCAAATCTCTTAAAATCTGTGCTCCAATATAATATTCTCTTAAATCGCCTTGAAATCCTAGTGCAAGGTTGGCGTCAAGTGTGTCCATACCCTTATCCTGTAAATGATAGGCTTTTAGTTTATTGACAAGCCCGATACCTCGTCCCTCTTGTCGCATATAAAGCAATACGCCAGAACCATTTTCTGCAATCATTTTCATTGCTCTATCTAACTGCTGTCCACAATCACAGCGTAAAGAGCCAAAGACATCTCCTGTTAAACACTCTGAGTGGACACGACATAGCACATCATTTCCACTATTTAACTCTCCCATAACCAATGCAACATGATGTTCGCCATTCAATTTATTGATATAACAATGTGCTTTGAAATCCCCGTATTTTGTAGGCATTTCTACAACTGAAACACATTCTACAAGCATGTCATATACTTTTCTGTATTCCTGTAATTCTTTAATTGTGAGGGTTGGTATATGGTGTATTTGGGAAAATTGAATTAAATCAGATGTTCTCATCATTTTCCCGTTTTCATTCATAATTTCGCAACATAAGCCACATTCTTTTAATCCTGCCAACCTCAATAAGTCAATCGTTGCTTCCGTATGTCCGTTTCTTTCTAAAACACCTCCGTTCTTTGCAATCAGAGGAAACATGTGCCCCGGTCTACGGAAATCAAAGGGATTTATATCCTCAACCACACACATACGAGCTGTCAATCCTCTTTCCTCGGCAGAAATACCTGTTGTGGTATCCTTATAATCAATAGAAACTGTAAAAGCAGTTTCATGGTTATCTGTATTATTTTCAACCATAGGGGAAAGCATAAGCCTGTTAGCCAGACTTTCACTCATAGGCATACAGATTAAACCTTTTGCATAAGTCGCCATAAAATTTACATTTTCTGTTGTAGCAAATTGTGCCGAGCAAATTAAATCCCCCTCATTTTCTCTCTCTTTATCGTCCATAACTAAAACAAGTTTTCCCTCTTGTAACGCCTGCAAAGCCTCTTTTATTTTTTTATATTTCATAATTCCTTTATCCTTTCTGCTAAAATCCGTATCGGCATAACAACTCTTTCGACAACTCTGTTTCATTGCTGTTTCCTATGAGTTTCTTCACATATTTCCCTAATATATCATTTTCAAGGTTTACCATATCCCCGACTTGTTTATTCTTGAGAATTGTTTGTTCCAAAGTATGAGGGATAACGGATACTGAAAAATCTGCTTTCGATACTTTTGCAACAGTAAGACTAATACCATCAATAGTAACCGAACCTTTTTCAACAATTAGATTTAAGATTTCTCTTTGCGTATTGATTTGATACCACACCGCATTTTTGTCTCTACGCACAGACGATATTCTGCCTGTCCCGTCAATATGCCCCGTAACAATGTGACCGCCCAATCTGCCATTCATATGCATGGCTCTTTCTAAATTCACAAGGCTTCCATGTTTTAACAGGTTAAGAGCCGTTCTGTTCCATGTTTCATTCATCACATCAACTATAAAAGATTGTCGTGTGAAACAAGTAACTGTAAGGCAGATACCATTGACTGCTATGCTGTCGCCTAAATGTATATCCTCTAATATTTTTGAAGATTTAATGGATAGTTTACAGTTATAAGTATCTTTCTGTATTCTTTCTACTTTACCGATTTCTTCTATTATTCCTGTAAACATGGATAAATCACTTCACTTTCTATGAGATAATCGTTTCCCACTTGAGAAAAAGCATATGGTTTGAGCATAATGGCGTCTTTAGGAAAAACAACACCTTGACCACTTACAGGGCTTTTTCCACTACCCCCAAATATTTTAGGTGCTATATAAGTTTGTACCTCATCAACAATCTGTTGCTCAAGAGCACTCCAATTCAACGCACTTCCACCCTCTAAAAGCAGACTGTCTATCTGCATATTTCCTAAACATTGCATTAAATTCATTAAGTCAATATGATTACCTTTTTTCTTCGTATAAATAATTTCACAACCACATTTTCTGTAAAGAGCAATTTTACTTTCATCAATAGAAGAAGTAGCGATATATGTTTTAATGTCATTCGCTGTTTGGATAATTTTTGATGTAATGGGTGTTCTTAAATCTGTATCACATACGATACGAATAGGATTTTTCCCGTTTTCTAATCGGCATGTCAGTAAAGGGTTATCTTGAATAACGGTATTTACTCCTACCATGATTGCAGTAACCTTATGTCTGAATTGGTGCACTTGTTTTCTCGCTTTTTCGCCACTTATCCATTTTGATTGATTTGTATAAGTTGCTATTTTCCCGTCCATTGTCATTGCATATTTCATAAAAACATACGGAATACGCTTTGTAATATACTTCCTAAATACTTTGATTAACTGTTGACATTCTATTTCTAAAATGCCTACATCAACTTGAATGTTATTTTCCTCAAGTTGCTTTACACCTTTTCCAGACACAATCGGATTACAGTCTAAAGTTCCGACGACTACCCTTGTAATACCACTTTTAATAATTGTTTCTGTGCAAGGTGGTGTCTTACCATAGTGACAGCATGGTTCAAGTGTTACATAAAGCGTTGCTCCTACAGGTGACTCTCTGCAATTTTTTAGTGCATTTCTCTCTGCATGTAATCCACCAAAAACTTCATGGTATCCCTGTCCTATAAGCCGATTATTTTTTACAATTACTGCTCCAACCATAGGATTAGGATTGACATAGCCAGCACCCTTTTTTGCCAGTTCTATTGCTATTTTCATGTATTCTATATCGCTCATTTTTACACCTCCAAAAAAATACATGCCTTGAATAAAATCTATCCAAGACATGCAAAAGAGGATTTATGCGATTAAAGAAAATGCTCTGAAACAATATAAAATCATTCCAGAGCACGCAAAAAAGCATAAACTTACTTTTATCTTCTTTCATCCAGACTATACTGTCGGCTTTGGAATTACACCAAATCATGCCTTTCGGCTCGTGGGCTGTACCACCGGTAGGGAATTACACCCTGCCCTGAAGATAGTTATTCAATTACGGACAATTATAATATTTGATATTATTTCTGTCAATAAAAAGTTTTTCTCTTGCTTATCCAAAATACAATAATTTGCAAGCAGGTAAACACAGGTTATTTCTTAATATCCTTTTGTTTGGGAAACTTCCTGTTCCCAGTACGCAATAAATAACAATCAATAATAATTCTTCCATCATATTCTAGCCCTCCGTCTTTTCTCTTTATTTTCCAAAACCAATTCCGCCTCCGGAAGAAGTTCGTGTACCTGTGCTTCCCTGACGCACTGTGTTGGAATAACTCCGATAGGTATCGGAATAATTATATTCCGGCGCTGTTCCGTCATAATTCTGATAGCCGCTTGCTCGATTATTATATCTGGAAGCGTCTCTTGAATATCCTCTGAAATAATAGAAACTATGATAATGCCTTGATGTTGTGGTTCTGGCATGATAAGGATCATTGGTGCTTTGATATACATAAGCTCTGCTACTTGCCTGCACCATAGTCTTCCCTTCTTCACTCTCATACACCAGACAATACTCATGCTCTGTCAAAATCGCCACGCTTTCGTCTTCGGTATTTTCCTGCACATCCTCCGTTTTCCCATCAATCGCCGTAATAATCTCCTTTGCAGCCGTTTCTATGGAATAATCTGTACTGTACACATCTGCTTTCTCCTCTTCGTTTAAATCTGATGTAATGGAGGTTTCATAAGAATAAAACGGGGAGTCCTCCAAATAATTTCGGATTTCCTTTTTCGATGCGCTTTTCGTTATTGCCCATATTCCCCACGCCAGCACTGCTATTACAACCACTGCAATAATTTTATTCTTCCTTCCTCTTCTCTTTTGCATGGTTTGCGGCTGTCTTGGCTGACAGTTATTATAATCCACACGAAACTGAGGATTTTCTATCTGCTGCAAATCACCGGAAACTTCAATCTCATCTTTATCCAGATAATAACCCTTTGCGTACTCCGTTTCACCATCCCAGTGTTCCACAGACATCAGGTATTCCCCTGTATTATCTTCATATTCTGTATAAGAAGCTTTCTCACCCTGTTCTGCATCCACATTGCCAAACCAGCTTAAAACTTCTTCCACACCGGAGTCTGCATTTTTCCATCCCTTAGCATCCAGCTCTTCCTCTGAAAATCCCTTGCTGTCGCATGAGGTATAAATTGCATATTCATCATAAATTTCATCTACACTTAACCAGCGTTCTTTCCCGTTTTGAAGATTTTGCACATAATATTCTGTCCAACGAGCTCCGTCACTGCGGTTTACCAGTTCAATGCCGCCTAAAACCTGATAAAGCTCCCCTTCGATTTTAATACGGTCGCCTTTTCTGAATTTCAACGCTTCTTCCATCTTATTCCCCCTCTCATTTTACATAAATTCACTGTATTTTTATAGGTTTCAGTATACAGGAAAATGAAGGATATAGCCAGAAATATTTTCCAAAAAAATATGTATTTCATGTTGATTTTTCGGGGGGGGGAGGTATGATATAGTTAACGTATTGGCAATAAACAGTACCGTTTAGCAACAGAAAAAAAGAAAGGAGAAACAGCCAATAAAAAAGAAATTTTTATGTCTATTGTCAGTGTTCACATTAGGTTTTTCCATGACTCCCAATGTTTATGCTGCAACTGCGGATACTGCACAGGAGGAAAGAGAGGTCTCCACACCATCCAGAATTGAGGCAAAATTTACTACCTTAAACAACAGATTACCTGTGGGAATTTCTCAGGACAAATTAAAAAATCTGTTAAGCATTAACTTTTATGATGAAAAAGGAAATTCTCTGGATATGGGAGAAGTACAATATGAAATTTCTCCATTTGATACCAGTAAAAAAGGAGAACAAAAGGTAATTGTATCAAGTTGCGGACTTACAACAGAATTTACAGTAAATCTCCTACCTTCTAAAGTAGTTATACTTCCAACCTTCCCTGCGCAGGGCGCTCCGGAAGACGTATTTGTTATACCTGTAAACGGACACACAGCTTGGCCGTTAGAAGAATTATTAGTAAATGCAGATAATCCATCTGAGATAATATTCGGACTGGGCGCCGGACTGGTTTCACTTTTAGAGTTTTTCCCAAATCTTGATGTATCAACAGCAGGATTTCATGAATATACTGCTCCTTACTATATTGAATACTTAGGATTAGAGGCCACCGTCAATGCCAAAATATGTATCGGTGATTTATCCCAATTAGAAAAAGGTGAATGGGTTTACACAAACGGTAAATGGTGGTACAAGCACGGTGACGGCTCTTACACTACAAACGGTTGGGAATACATTGACGGTTACTGGTATTTCTTTGATGCCAGCGGTTATATGAAAACTGGTTGGACTTGGGTAAACGGCTCTTGCTATTATTTATACAGCGACGGGCACATGGCTTCCAATGAAACCATTGATGGTTACTATGTAAATTCCTCCGGCGTTTGGATACCTTAAAGAGAATGGAACAATTTCTCATAATGACATTGATTGGGATTTGTAAAATATAAAAGTCACAAAAAAAAGCTGTCACATGAAACATTCTTCAGAAATATTCTGAATTTGTCTCTAATGCGACAGCTCTTTTTGTTTACAATTTAGAATACCCATATCCGTTTACAATAGCGTCAATTTTTTCCTGTTTTTTGCACATCGGACAATCCTGCGCATGATAGGACTCGTAATTGGGAATATCCTGTTTGTGGAAAACTGCGTTAATCTCAATGCCTGCCACTTTATTCACTGCACTGAAAATAGCCGATACTCCTTGAATTTTTCCGCCGTAATACAACACGCTTTCCATGCACTGATGGAGGGTTACTCCTGTGGTAATTGAGCCCATCAAAATAACTACATTTCTATTTCTTATCATGTGCTGAATATTGTCTCGAAACAGGATTTGTCCGTTCTGGTGAAACTCAGGCGTTACAATATAAATAGTTTTATGTGCATTCATAGAAAGCACCCCTGCCTGTGCCAGCTCCTCTGCCAAAAATGCCCCTACAACTTCAAGCCCGTCCAAACAGATAATAGAGTCTACCGGTGTTGTAGCTTCATATCTCTGTGCCAGCACCGCTGCAATTCTGCCGGCTTCCGCACATCTTGTCTTCATGGTCGTCATATCCATATAATGTGTAATATGAGACTGAGAAGTCACAAAATGTCCGGGAATGACTTTAAGCTGAATTTTTTCATCGTTCTTTGCGTACACCTTAAACATCCTTTTTTCCATAAACGTTCCCTCCTTATCGAAGTTTTCTGATAATTATATTTTATCAGCTTTTTAAGAAGAAATAAAGGATATTTTTCTATATATTTTCTATTCTTCTCTTTCATTTAACATTTTTATAACTGACAATATCAATAAAAACATTACGCCTATTAACGGCAGTGCAGCAATTATCGAAACCGACTGAATAGCCTGAAGCCCTCCGATAATCATTAATCCAACCGAAAGCGCACAAAAAATCAACGCCCAGCAGATATGGTTCCATCTTGCCGGTTCTTCTTTTCTCCCAATAGACTTTGTAGTGGTTCCCGCTAAAACATAGGCACAGGAGTCGATTGTCGTCGCAAGATAAATAAAACATAGCACACAGACTGCTATCATAATGAGTTTTGGCAAAGGAAGTGTCTGTAAAATTGCTGCTACCGCTGCACTTTGCCCTTGACTTTCCAAAATTCCTGCCACATCTAAAATCCCCATTTTCTGAAGATACAGAGAATAACCGCCAAAAATCATAAAGCTTGTGCAGCATCTTTTTCACTGATTTCCGTTACTCCTAAAGGCTGTTTTTCTCGAAAACAATCCAATACTTCTAAAGCCTTTTGTAAGCTTTTTACTTTCACTTCTGCTTCTTTCATAGCAACCTCTCTTTAATAATTTTTATATTTCTATCCAATATCTTCTTGTCAGTCTCTTTTTCCCATCTACCACATTTTCTATTTTGTCTTGCAGCACTCCGCCATTTTTCTCAATCACTGCAATAGAACCGTAATTATCCTCCTTACAGGTAAGCAGGATTTTTGTCAACGGCAAATTTTCCCGAATATAAAAAATTGCCTGCCGAAGCATTTCCGTTCCAATCCCCTGCCCCCATTTATCATACCGCACACCATAGCCCACATGTCCGCCCAGTTTTTCTAATTTTTCTGTAAGCTCATGGCGTATACTGATTTCTCCCAAAAATTCCTGTTCATCCACAAACCAAAGACAGGTAGCAGGAACCCAGCCATTCGGAAGATTTTGCCCTTTTTCCATATCGTCTGTGTATTTTGCAATCTTTTCAAAGGGCATATCAAAAAATTCATATAACCTGATATTATTTTCTTTATATCCTTCTACTGCTCTGTAATAGCTGTCTGCATATTTTTTATCCGGCTTAATAAGTTTCATAATGCACCTTCTCCTTTTCCAGCTCCTCCAAAGTATGTGCGTTAGGATGTTCTTTCAAAATTCCTACGGAGAGAATAGCTTCCAGAACATATTCCTCAGGTACGTTTAATAGCTTACGGCAATATACTTCTGTACTTTCTCCGTTTTCGGCTTCTCGCAGTCTTCCCTGTATCCAGCAGCTTCCAAGGCCGAGACTGTCTGCCATTAAGTGCATATTGCTCATGACAATGGAGCAGTCCTCCACCCACACATCTGTCTTTTCCGGATTTGCAAATACCAAAATTGCACAGCCTGCATTTTCAAGCATTTTTGCTGCTCCGACTCTGCAATGAGATAATTTTTCAAGCATTTCTTTCTCTTGTACTACCACAAATTCCCATGGCTTTCTGCTTCTGCCTGATGCTGATAAAAGTCCTGCCTGTAAAATTTTATCCAGCTTTTCCTTTGCGATTTTCTCTCCTGTATAACTTCTTACGCTTCTTCTGTTTTGCATTGTCTCTAATAAATCCATAAACAAATCCCCTTCTTTCCTATCAATCTCTGCTTTTTACAATATTTTACCGCATTACACCTTATATAACAAGAAAACTTTTATAAAAACCTATTATTTTCTGCAAATTTTAGTTTCCTTTCCTCCCATTTATGGTATAATTTATATACAAATATAAGATGAAAGGAGTTGTTTTTATGAAAGCGAAAAAAATAGCAGCAATCAGCTCTGCAATTATCTTTGGTACGTCAACTGCACTTGCAGGAATGCCTACCACCACATTAGCGCAAGAGCAAACTGTAACAGAAGAAACAACTGCAACAACAGATGAAAAAACTGAAGTTCAGGAGAAACCACAAACTCAAGAGCCAACTACCACTCCTGAAGTTCAGGAAAAGCCGCAAACTCAGGAAAAACCAACAGGTATTTCTATTGATGAAAAAAATTTTCCTGATGCTGCTTTCCGCAAATATGTAGAAAATAAAATTGACAAGGAAAACAATTCAAAAGGTATTTTAACACAGGCTGAAATCAATAGCATGACCTCTATGATGCTTTCCAGTTTAGACATCTCAGATACAAAGGGAATTGAATACTTTACAGAATTACAGACTCTCAGCATCTATAATTCTAATTTGTCCTCTTTTTCCTTAAAAGGATTAAAAAAATTAACAAAGCTCTCGATAACGTGTAATAAAAAACTGACTACTCTAAACCTTTCTGATTTACCGAATTTGGAAATTTTGGATTGTTACAGTAATCATCTGTCTTCCATTGATGTTTCCAATTTCAAAAAGCTTCGTGAAATAGACTATCATGGCAATCTCGAACTCACTACTCTTGATTTTAGAGGCTGCAATAGCCTAGAAGTCGGTTACCACTCTGTCAGCCAGGAAACAGTTTATATCTCAGCCGGTATGACAAAATATGTCGGCTGTAACCTTGTATCCTATCATACCGGCAATATGGTTATTGACTTGGATGGATTTTACACAGTAAATCCGGATGGTAGTAAATCCGTAGATTTAAGTAACGTGATTTCTCCTGCTCTCATCAAAGTTTTAGCAAACGAAAATCACGACACCTTTAATAAAGACACAAATATCCTTACCATACCTGCCGGTGATAAACAAACAATTTTACAGGCAGGAAAAGATTATAGCAATAAACCAACCCATTGGACCTTCTATACTGAAATTACTGCTGTAAATGACTGTACTGTAAAATTTGACACTATGGGTGGAAGTATTGTAGAGGATCAAATTATTGCTAATGGTAAAACAGCCACAGAACCGGCCTCTCCTACAAAAGAAGGCTATATTTTCAAAGGCTGGTATCTGGATAAGGAATTTACAAAACTTTATGATTTTGCCGCACCTGTGACAGAGGATGTTACATTATATGCCCTCTGGGAAAAAGAAGCTGCTGCAAATACCCCGCCGACAATTACAGCAAAAGACATAACATTAACAGTTGGCGATAGCTTTAATCCTTTGGACTACGCAACTGCTTCCGACAAAGAAGACGGCGAAATCAAACTTACCAATGACAATGTAATAAAAAATGACGTAAACACTGCAAAAGCAGGTACTTACCATGTCACTTATAAGGTTACGGACAAAAACGGCGCTTCAACAGAAAAAACAATCACCATAACCGTCAATCCAAAACCTGCAAAAATCAATACACCGCCTGTTATCGATGCAAAAGATATCACATTGACGGTCGGCGATAAGTTCAATCCTTTAGACAAAGTAACCGCAACCGATAAAGAAGACGGAAAGCTGAAGCTTACCAAGGATAATGTAATAAAAAATAATGTGGACACATCCAAAGCAGGAACTTATTCTCTTACCTATAAGGTTACAGATAAAGACGGCGCTTCTGTGGAAAAGACCATTAAAGTGACCGTAAAGGAAAAGAAAACCGAGAAAAAAACAGCTCCCAAAACAGCTGATATGGCAAATGTAGGTCTGCTTGGCTCCATGTTTGCCGGTTCTGCGGGTGTCTTGTCCTTATCTCTCGGAAAGAAACGCAGAAGAAACAACAAATAAAAACAACATCACAGAAAGGCTGGATTTTATATGAACTCTTTGCAAAAGCAACATTTAATCTTAATTGGTTTTATGGGAACCGGAAAAAGCACCGTTGCCCGCCAGTTAAGCAGACAATTAGAACTTCCGTTTTTTGAAATGGATGAAATGATTGTTCAAGAACAGGGAATGGAAATTTCCAATATTTTTCAGGAAAAAGGAGAAGCTTACTTTCGTGATTTAGAAACAGCACTTTTAAAAAAGCTTCTCCAAGAAGAAAAAGGAATTCTTTCCTGCGGCGGCGGAATTATACTGCGTGACGAAAATATTCAGGCAATGAAAAAGCACAGCACTGTTATTCTTCTCACGGCAAAACCGGAAACCATTTTAAAAAGAGTGCAGCATAACCAATCCCGCCCTGTTTTAAACGGAAAGAAGAATATCGACGATATCACAAAATTGATGAAAGAAAGAGAAGAACGCTACCACATGACTGCCGATATTCTTATTTCCACAGACGGAAAATCTCTTTCTCAGATTTGTGAAGAAATCGCAGACATGATTACAAAATGATTTTTCATAACTTCATGAAATAAATATTGATACATTTTATGCTCAGTCTTCGCTCGCTTTGAGCTTGTAATCTCAAAGTGTGCTCGACAAATTCGCTAAAAATGTATCAATATTTTTTGTTTCGCAGGAGATTGCGCAACAGCGCAATCTTTTTTAAGTTGTACCTAATGTATCAGCTTTATTTCTTAATCTTCCTCGTCTTCTATTTCCTCTTCCTCCGGTTCTTCTTGTGTGTCCTCCGGTTTCTGATTTTCCTGTTCCGTTATCTCCGGCTCGTCCGGTTCATCTGTTTCCGGTTCTATATCCGTCTCCTCACTGTCCGGTTCGTCTTCCTCCGAAAAGCTTTCGTCTTCTTCATTTTCCGGCTCCTCTGCCTCTTCTATATCCGTTTCTGTATCCTCCTCGTCATCTTCCTCTGCCGGTTTTGGTTCTGCTATAATTTCCTTTCCCGTGATAATATCTGTTTTTTGTTTTTTATCAGGTTCTTGAATTTCTTCTATTTTTCCTTTCATATAAGTTACATTCTCGTTTCCGAAAATTTTCTGTAAAGCTTCTTCAAGTTCTTTTGAAACCTTTTCGTCTTCTTTATACATTGCATAAACGACTGTCAATCTGCCATCCGCATCACGGAGCTCTTCTACGATTTCTTTTAAATCCTGAAGTTTTTGACCTTCTAAATCCTTTAATGCTTTTAAAGACATGGTATCATCGTAAGAATAAGCGTCTTGAATTTTATAATTTTTATCAATTTTCACGCTGACTGATTTTGCACCTTCTAATTCCACCATAGCATATACCTGTTGACTAAATTGCGGCAGCAATAAAGAAGTAATACAAAGAAGGACAGCCGCCGCAATGACTGCTGCTTTTTGCCACTGCAATGTCCACACTTTTTTGTACCTATCTTCTTCCAACACATAAACAGCAGCCCCTACCTTCATTCCCGCTTTCTTTTTTATGCGAATAATCTCCCCATCTTCTGTCATTGCCAATGCGTATCCGCCTTTTATTTCTAAAATAATCACTTTATGATACATTTTTACACCTCGTTCCCCTTATCCAATACAAAAGACTTGGAAATTCCTTTGCAAAAATAATCATTGCGCCAAGAATAAAGCTTTTGCTTCGTTTGATTACCTTCTCTGTAAGCTCTGCCAGAACAGCTACCCTTCGTATGGGAAGTTTTCGTTTTCTGTACGTTTCTTCTACGATTTCTTCATCCTTTCCTGCTTTTTCGGCTGCATCTAAAGCAGTTTCTCTTGTATCCTTATGGCGAGGCGCTTCATCTGCCAATTTTTCAAAGGTCAGCCCAAAGAAAAGAAGCTCCTTTTGATATTTTAAAATTTCCTGTTTCAGATGATTATCCTGCTCCTCTGCCTCTTCTGCCTGAAAATCCTGCCCTGTCTCATAAAGCTCATCCAGAGACACCACCTTTTCGTGCTTCTTTTCTTTTTCCACATAATTCTTTAATCTGCTGACAATTACCAGCTTTGCAAAAGCTAAAAATACACCTTTTTCCGGCTGATATTTTTCTATGGCTTCTGTAAATGCCAAAAGTGCAATTTCAAATTCTTCATCATTTTCAATAGAAATATAACGTCCTGTAAAGCTGCTGACTGTTTTTATCAAAAAAGCCATATACTTTTCAATCAGGTATTCTATATTTTCTATACTGATTTCCTCTTCCTGCCCCATGATAACTCCTTTTCCGTTTTCCTGCCGTATATTTTCTTAACTATTTTGAGCCAGAAGATTAACGCTGTCAATACCTCCCATGCCAAAAATTGCCTCTATGATTTGATTGCCTCTTTCTTCATGAAGCTGTACCTCATAAACAATCTCAAAAGACTCTGCCAGAATATTTTTTGCTCTTATCTTTACACTTTCTGTCTGTTCTTTTACCAACTCCTGCATTTTGTCCAAATCCGTATGACTGCCTCGAATTACCATAAGCATAGCTGCCTGCTTTGCCACTCTTTTCTTTGTTCCAATCATCACACACGCCAGCATCAGAGAACCGGCTGCACCGATAAAATAGCTTTGAATAGCCGCTGCCAAACCGATTGCCATAGACCAAAAAATAAATCCGATATCTCTGGTGTCTTTAATATTGGTACGAAAACGTACAATGGAAAGTGAGCCCAACATTCCCAGAGATAATGCCAGATTGGATTGTATCAAATCCATCAGCACCGCAGAAATCAGCGCCATTGTCACTAAGGTAACGGCAAATTGGGGCTGATAGCTTTCCTTGGTATTTGCCAATCGATATGCGCCATACAAAATCATTGAAAGGAGCAGCGCTGCCACAAGACTGATTAAAATTGTCATAGGTTCGGGTTTCCGGTTAATCATATTAAAAATTTCTTTCATATTGCCACCTCATTCTTTCTCAATCAAACAAACATTTACTTCTTTTCCATCTAAAATAAAATCGATACCAAGCTGTTTTCCCTCTGAATAATATGGTTTTATACCGTATTTTTCTAAATTTTCCTGCGTTTTGGTATTTACGGACTCCGGATTTTCTTCTGCATTTCCGGTAATTATTCCGTATTTCGGATTTACTCGTTTTAAAAGTGCAGGACTTGTTGCATCCTCTTCTCCGTGATGTCCCAGCTTTAAAATATTTGCAGAAATTTTTCGATTTTCTGACTGGTACTCCGCTTCTTCCTCTTCTTCCATATCTCCTGTAAAGAGGCAAGCTGTTTTCCCATAAGCTAAACGCATCACAACGGAATTATTGTTTTCATTTTCATAATTTGTTTTATCGGGAAGCCAGATTTCTCCGATTGCTCCTCCCAAGTCAAGGTTTTCTCCGCCTGCCAGCTCTGTAACCGATACGTCATATTCTTTTGCCAGAGCTTTTGCATCTGTTTTTTTATACGAAGCATCATCTTTCCCTGACAGATAAAGCTTTTTTACCGAATATTCCTGTAACAGCATCTCCAAATTTCCTGCATGGTCCTTGTGTCCGTGGGAGAGAAAAATTCCTTCCAGCTCTTTTACTCCCTTTTTCTGAAGCACTGCCAAAATTTGCTCTCTGTCTTCCTTTTTTCCTGTATCCCACATATAAAAATTTTTATCCGGTGTTTCGATTAAAAAAGCGTCTCCTTTTCCTATTGTAATAAAAGAAATCGTCAAGGTTCCTTCAAATTTTTCTTCTTTTTCTCTACATCCAAACAACAGACAGCTGAAAAATAATATTCCCGCACACAATCCTAATCTATATTTCATAATGTCCTCCTGCTCTTATGCAACCTTTGTTTTCGGCGATAAAATATTTACGCCGTGAATACCTTCCATTTTGCTGATTTTACACAGCAGGTTTTCTTCCTCCTTTTCTTCTACCCGCACCTTATATACCAGCTCAAAGGTATCTGCAAATACATTTTTACTCTGCACAGAGCTGCCCTGCGCCTGTCCTAGCATTTCCTGTACAGGCTCTAAGGTCTGCTTTTCCCCACGTACAATCACCATTCTGGATTTTTTCCGCTCAAAGCTGTGATTAAAAATCAGCAATACCGTCCCCAGCAGCAAGGAGCTGACAAAGGAAACTGCAAATGCGCCTACTGCCGAAGAAATTCCAATGGACAATGCCCAGAAGACAAATCCCAAATCTCTGGGGTCTTTTGTATTGGTTCGAATTCTGCAAATAGATAAAGAACCCAACACGCCTAAGGACAGCATAGGATTGTCCTGAATTAAAGTCAGTAAAATTGTAGAAACAAACGCCAGCATCAAAAGTGTAATATTAAACCGTCTGTTATAGGTCAGTGCATCGTGGCAAAAACGATAGACAAGCATCATCAAACCTCCTGTAAAAAGTGTAAATACAATACTGATTGCCAATTCTATATTTCCATTCATATTTTTCACCCTTTCTGCTAATAATAATATTCTTTTAAAAGCTGCCTTGACGTTCCGAATTTGCTGGGAGGCTTTTTGCTCAAGTCGCATTGTGCCAACACATCCTGTATCTGTTTAAATAAAAATCGGTCATATTTAATTTCTAAAATAGTCTGGTCTTTTGGCATGGCTGATTTGAAATTTAATTTATCACTGTATAAATCATAGCAAAAATCACAATACCTTAAATGATTATCCAATGTAATTCTGGTATTAAAATTCTCGTAGGTGTATGCCCGTCTGTCATACTCAATAAGGGAAACAGGGCGGTACAGCCTGCTTGTCATTAAATCATAGGCGTATTCTGCCACATCACTGTCATAATTTAAAAGCGCTGTAAAATCTCTCTTTAAAAGCCACTGCGCATCTTCTCTGGATATTACTAAGCTTTCCTTTAATTCTCTCCCAAAGCTCTTCCTTTTCAGTTCAAATTTCGCTGTGGCATCCTCCGTATGGTAAATCCTCACACGAATTCTCTTTTTTCATCTGCCCCTCTTTTCTTAATCTATATAATCCTCATTTGTGATACTGTCAAAATATACGCTGCGTACGGTATAGCCGTCATATCCTCCGTAAGCATCCGGTGTTAAGATATGGTCAAGGGCATCTAATAAAAATAAACGGTCCTGCAATGACAGCAAATATTTTACTTCTTTTCTGGATACAGAAAGTTTTGTCTGCTTTTCCTGACTCATAGAAAAACCTCCTCTCGTCTTTTACTATATAATACAGAGGGCTTTTTTCATTTCGGACCCTTTTTTGCAAAAAAATAGAGAAAAGATAAAAAAACTATCTTTTCTCCATTTTTTACTATATTTTCTTTATATGCTTTCCGCTTTTTCAAACTGACTGTTATACAGATTTGCATAAAATCCGTTCGCTGCCAAAAGGGACTGATGTGTTCCCTGTTCAATAATATCTCCGTCTTTCATAACCAGAATTAAGTCTGCATCACGAATGGTTGATAATCTGTGTGCGATGACAAAGCTGGTTCTGCCTTTCATCAGGTTATCCATAGCTGCCTGAATACGCTCCTCTGTTCTGGTATCTACGGAGGAAGTTGCCTCATCTAAAATCAAGATTTTATTGTCAGCCAAAATCGCTCTTGCAATGGTAAGAAGCTGCTTCTGTCCCTGTGAAATATTGCTGGTTTCTTCATTTAAAACCATCTGATAGCCTCCCGGCTGGGACATAATAAAGTGATGGGCATGCGCTGCCTTTGCCGCTGCAATAACCTCTTCATCCGTGGCATCCAAGCGTCCATAGCGGATATTTTCCATAATTGTTCCGTGGAACAGCCATGTTTCCTGTAATACCATTCCGAATAATTCTCTTAACTGAATGCGGTTAAAATCTTTAATGTTATGACCGTCAATGAGAATTTCACCGGAATTTACATCATAGAAGCGCATTAAAAGTTTAATCATGGTAGTTTTTCCTGCTCCGGTCGGTCCTACAATGGCAACCTTCTGTCCTGCCTTCACATCACCGCTGAAGTCGTGAATAATCAAATGCTCCGGCTGATAGCCAAACGCAACGTGACGGGCTTCTACGTTTCCCTCTATGGTTGTGATATCCACAGGATTTTCCACTGTCTGGTCTTCTTCTTCCTCATCTAAAAATTCAAAGACACGCTCTGCCGCCGCTGCGGATGACTGAAGCATATTAGTAACCTGCGCAATCTGCTGGATTGGCTGGGTAAAATTTCGGATATACTGGAAAAATGCCTGAATATCACCTACCATAACCTTTTCTTTAATTACTAAAAATCCGCCTAAAAGAGCTACCATAACATATCCCAGATTTCCCACAAACTGCATAATCGGCATCATCATTCCTGAGAAAAACTGAGAACGCCATCCTGTGGTATACAGCTTTTCATTGGTTTTCTCAAATTCACGGATAACATCTTCTTCTTTGTTAAATGCTTTGACTACGTTGTGACCGCTGTAAATTTCTTCCACCTGCCCATTGACTTCTCCCAGATATTTCTGCTGCTGCTGGAAATATTTCTGCGAATGTTTCATGACTTTTCCGATAATCATCATGGAAATCGGCAAAATCAGAATTGCCGCCACAGTCATATATACATTAATGGACAGCATCATAATCAGAACACCAATCAGCATGGTAACAGAGGTAATCAACTGGGTAAAGCTCTGGTTAATACTGGTCTGCAAGGTATCAATATCATTGGTAATACGTGATAAAATTTCTCCGTGTGTTCTGCTCTCAAAGTATTTCAAAGGTATTTTATTGATTTTTACGGAAATGTCTTTTCTCAGATTATAAGTAACCTGATTGGAAATTCCCGTCATAATAAAGCCCTGAATAAAAGAGAAGGCAGAGCTGATTAAATACAAGCCCAATGCAAACAGAAGAATTTCACCGATTTTTCCAAAATCAATGCCTGCCCCTCCGCTTATCTTGGAAACCAGCCCTTCATACAGCTCGGTGGTTGCCTTTCCCAAAACCTTAGGACCTACAATGTTGAAAATCGTACTTCCCACTGCAAATACCATCATCACGGCAAGCTGAAGTCTGTAACGCTTCATATAGTTTAACAGCCTTTTCATTGCTGTTTTAAAATCTTTGGCTTTTTCTGCGGACATGTGTCCTCCATGTCCTCTTGGTTTTCCACTACTCATCGGCTAATTCCTCCTCTGATAACTGTGACATGGCAATCTGGCGATATACATCACAGGATTTCAAAAGCTCCTTATGAGTTCCCTGTCCTACCACATGGCCTTCATCCAGAACTAAAATCTTATCTGCATGAAGAATGGTACTAATTCTCTGTGCCACAATCAGTGTAGTGGCATCCTTTGTTTCTTTTTTCAATGCTCTTCGCAGCACCACATCCGTCTTATAATCCAATGCGGAAAAGCTATCATCAAAAATATAAATCTCCGGATTTTTTGCAATGGCTCTTGCAATGGACAATCTCTGCTTCTGTCCACCGGAAACATTGGTTCCGCCCTGTGCAATGGCTGACTGCACACCGTCTTCTTTTTCTTCTATAAAATCCCATGCCTGCGCAATTTCAGCTGCTCTTTGTACTTCTGCTTCTGTGGCAGCTTCTTTTCCGTAACGGATATTGGAGTCAATGGTACCGGAAAACAGCACACCTTTTTGCGGCACATAGCCAATTCGTTCTCTTAATTCATGCAAAGGCATCTGTCGGATATCCACACCGTCTACCAAAATTCTTCCTTCTGTCACATCGAAAAATCTCGGAATAAGATTTACCAGCGTGCTCTTGCCGCTTCCTGTACTTCCGATAAACGCAACCGTTTCTCCTTTTTTTGCAGAAAAACTAATATCCGTAAGAGAATTTCCATCTGCACCGGGATAAGCAAATCCCACATGTTCAAAGACCACTTCCCCTTTTTGTTCTTCTTTCGGCTGCACTGGATTTTCTTCATCTTTAATGCTGACTTCTGTTTCCATAATTTCGTTGATACGTTTTGCCGCTACATTGGCTCTCGGTATCATAATAGACATCATGGTAATCATCAGAAATGCCATAATAATCTGCATTGCATACTGCATAAACGCCATCATATTACCTACCTGCATATTGCCTGCGTCTACGGCATGAGAACCGTTCCACACAATTAAAACGGTAATGGCATTCATCAAAAGCATCATAAACGGCATCATAAATGTCATACATCGGTTTACAAAAAGATTGGTTTTTGTCAGCTTTGCATTGGCATCCTCAAAACGTTCTTCCTCATGCTTTTCTCGACTGAAAGCTCGAATAACCGGCACACCGGTAAGGATTTCTCTTGCTACCAAGTTCAACTCGTCAATTAAATACTGAAGCTTTGTAAATTTCGGCATAACCAGCTTGAAAACAAGGAAAACAAACAGTGTAATCACAACCACTGCCAACGCTAAAATCCATGTCATAGATGCGTCTGTCTGAAACACCTTATATACACCGCCAATTCCTAAAATCGGCGCATACAGAACAATACGAAACAGCATGGTAAATAGCATCTGTACCTGCTGCACATCATTGGTGCTTCTGGTAATTAAAGAAGCAATGGAAAAATGGTTTAATTCCTCTCCTGAAAAAGAAATCACCTTGCGATAAACACTGTTTCTTAAATTTCTTCCCAATGTTGCCGCAACCTGTGAAGACAAGAAGGTAACCATAACGGCTGCTGCCATGGCAAGAAATGCCAGTCCCAGCATCTTTAAGCCACTGAATAAAATATAATTCGTCTGGAGCTTATCCATATCCTGCCCCTGCTGCTTATATTCTTCCTGCACAAAGCTTACGGCTTTTTGTGTAATAATAGAGTCCGGAATTTCTTCAAGCTTTGCTCTGGCATCTCCTAAAAAAGCTTCTCGCTGCTCCTTGGGCATCTGCGCTGCTGCCTGAAGCTCCTCTGCTTTCATGCTTCCTGCAATCAGCTCAGGAATCCCTAGAATACTATTCAGCTCTTCTCTTTCCTCTTTTGTGATTTTCTTTAGCCGGTACTGCTCATCCTCTATTTCATAAGCGTTTAATACCGTATCCTGTTCCTCCTGCTCCATAAACAACAGCAGTGTTTCCAAATTTTTCTGTTCAATGGTTTCCGGCACTCCGTCTTCCACGCCTTTTTGCTGAATTCCTACATTTACAATCTTAGATGTATAATCCGGCAAAGACAAATCGCAAAATGCCTGAACAAATAAAAGAAGGATAATCATTACAATGTAATGCCATCGTTCTTTCATATAATGAAACATTTTTAACATAGTGTCCTCCTTTACTGCCTACATACAACAATGATGTTTATCATCTCCGCCTAAGTTTTTAATCATCTGGTCAAAAAAGCGTTTCATGAGACACATTTCACTCTCTGAAAAACCGGAAAAAACCATCTTTTCATTTTCTTCCACACATTTTCTGGATTTTTCAATCATTTCCTTTCCCTGTGCCGTAAGATAAATACGCACCATTCTCTGGTCATGCTCATCATTTCTTCTCTCAATAATCCCTGCTTTTTCCATACGTTTCATGGAAACTGCCACAGTAGGGGCGCTGATATGCAGTTCTTCTGAGATTTCCTTCTGGCTCATACCATCCCGCTTATCCAATAAAATCAGCAGTGGAATTTGCTTGGGATGGATGCCTGTTTCACTTAAAATCTTAAATGTATTTCTGTAATACAGATGGGTAAGCTGCACAAATTTTCCATGCAGACTGTCATCCTTCTCCATTTTAATTCTTATGCTCCTTTCCTTCATACAGCGAATACAAAGTCCCCGCTATATTATTTAGTTGACTAACTTATATTATGGCAGAAGTTATGAAATATCAAGCAGATTTTTGATATTTTACACTTTTTTTAGAAATAAGTCACATGATATTTATTAGTCAGCTAATTTAATTTCTTATATAACGAAAACAGAACTGCCACTCGATTATTTCTTCATGTGACAGTTCTGTTTATAACGTTCGTTTTTCTTTATAATTTCTGATGATATCCTGCAAAAAAGTCTCTTAATTTTCCCGTTGCCTTTCTCAATTCCTCCACACTTGGCAGATACACAATCCTGAAATGGTCGGGTTCTCCCCAGTTAAAGCCTTTTCCGTGTGTAATCAGTACCTTCTTTTCTTTTAAAAGGTCTAAGGCAAATTTTTCGTCATCTAAAATATTAAATTTCTTTGTGTCCATTTTCGGGAAAATATAAAATGCCGCTTTCGGTTTTACCGCAGATAATCCCGGAATGTCATTAAGCGCATTGTAGATATACTCTCTCTGCTCATAAATTCTGCCTCCCGGCATTAAATATTCATTCACACTCTGATAGCCCCCTAATGCCGTCTGAATAATCGCCTGTCCCGGAACATTGGAACACAGACGCATATTGGAAAGCATGTTTAAGCCTTCAATGTAGCCCTTTGCCTTTTCCTTTGCACCGCTTAACACCATCCAGCCGCAGCGAAAGCCTGCTATCATGTGAGATTTTGAAAGTCCGTTTAAAGTAATACAAAATACATCCGGCGCCAAAGAAGCTATGGAGGTGTGTTCAATTCCGTCAAATACCAATCTGTCATAAATTTCATCAGAGAAAATCATCAGCTCATGCTCTCTCGCAATCTCTACAATCTCCAGCAAAAGCTCTTTTGGATACACTGCTCCCGTAGGATTATTTGGATTTATCAGCACAATTGCCTTTGTTTTATCGGTTATTTTACTCTTAATATCCTCAATGTCGGGATACCACTCGGACTGCTCATCGCAGATATAATGTACCGGTGTTCCTCCTGCTAAAGAAACACAGCCTGTCCAAAGGGGATAATCCGGTGAAGGCACTAAGATTTCATCGCCATTGTCCAAAAGTCCCTGTGTTACCATGTTAATCAGCTCGCTGACGCCATTGCCTGTGTAAATGTCATTGATGGTCACATTTGGAATTTTCTTTATCTGGCAATACTGCATAATCGCTTTTCTCGCAGAAAAAATGCCCTTGGAGTCTGAATAACCTTGTGAGTCCCGAAGTGTATAAATCATATCTAAAATCACTTCTTCCGGGGCTGAAAACCCGAATGGTGCAGGGTTTCCGATGTTCAGCTTTAAAACGTCAATACCGCTTTCCTGCATACGGTTTGCTTCATCTAAAACCGGTCCCCTTACATCATAACATACGTTTTCAAGTTTTGATGATTTCTGAAATGTTCTCATAATTCTGCCTCACTTTGCTTTTTATTGGGTTGATTTTATCACTTTACTTTAAGAAACTCAACTGTTTTCTTTTATTTTTTTGAAATAATCCCTGATATTCTGCTCGTATCCATTCTCTGTGGGATTATAGAATACTCTGCCTTTCAATTCAGAAGGCATGTATTGCTGTTCCACATAATGGTTGGGATAATCATGAGCATACTTGTATCCTGCTCCATGCCCCATTTTGGCAGCGCCCTTATAATGAGAGTCCTGCAAATGCACCGGAACTGTGGTTTTTGTGTTTTTCACTGCCTCCATTGCCTCTGCGATTGCCATGTATGCAGCATTGCTCTTAGGCGCAGAAGCCACATAAGTGACTGCCTGTGCCAGTGGAATTTGTGCCTCCGGCATACCAAGACGCTCTACCGCCTGCGCTGCTGCCACGGCAACCTGTAACGCCTGCGGGTCTGCATTTCCCACATCTTCTGCGGCGCAAATCATAATTCGACGGGCAATAAACTTAATATCTTCTCCTGCATACAGCATTTTTGCCAGATAAAATACGGCGGCATCCGGATCTGAGCCTCTCATACTTTTAATAAAAGCAGAAGTGGTATCGTAATGATTGTCCCCTGTTTTATCGTAACGGACAACTCGCTTTTGAATACATTGAGAAGCTGTTTCCAAATCAATATGTATCTTTCCGTCTTCACTTTTTTGTGTGGTAAGTATCCCAAGCTCAAGAGCGTTTAAGGCTGCCCTTGCATCGCCTCCCGCAATATCAGCCAGAAAGCTTTTCGCATCCTCGTGAAGCACTGCATGATAGCTTCCCATTCCTCTTTCGCAGTCAGAAACCGCCCGCTCTAAAATCTTACAAATATCCTCTTTTTCCAATGGCTTCAATTCAAAAACAATGGAACGGGAAAGGAGCGCACTGTTTACCTCAAAATAGGGATTTTCTGTTGTAGCTCCGATTAAAATCAATGTACCGTCCTCTACAAAGGGCAATAAATAATCCTGCTGCCCTTTGTTAAAACGATGAATTTCATCTACGAAAAGAATGGTTTTCTTTCCGTACATTCCCAAATGCTGCTGGGCTTCTTTTACCACCTCTTCCATATCTTTTTTTCCGGCAACCGTGGCATTAATCTGCTTAAATCTGGCGCTGGTGGTATTTGCAATAACCTTTGCCAAGGTAGTTTTCCCTGTTCCCGGAGGTCCGTAAAAAATAACGCTTCCCAGCTTATCCGCCTTAATGGCTCGGTACAGCAGCTTATCCTTCCCTATAATATGCTCCTGCCCCGCTACCTCCTCTAAAGTAACAGGTCTCATTCTGGATGCCAGAGGGGACTCATTTTCCAGCGTCTGTTCTTTCATATAATCAAATAAATCCATTTCGATATCTTCTCCTCTATTCTAAAAGTAATTCATCTACGGTAACAAATTCATATCCTTTTTCCTGTAAAATATCCACAATACGAAGCGCAGCCTCTACGGAAGACGCATAAATATCGTGCATTAAAATAATATCACCTTCTTCCACATCTTTCACTACCCTTTTTACAGTTTTGTCTACATTTTCTGTTGTCCAGTCCAAAGAGTCCACATTCCATGACACAGGTATCATGGTAATATCAAAATCTAAATTTTTCTTCCATTCCCCAAAAGGCGGACGGACAAAAGATGTGCAAATCCCTGCTGTATCATAGATTTTATTGCAAGTCATTTGTACTTCTTCCTCTGCTTTTTTCTCGGAAATTTCCTTTAAATTCACATGATGATAGGTATGATTTCCAATGAGATGTCCCTCTGCTTTCATTCGCTTTACCACATCTTCTTTCCCCTCTATATTCTGCCCGATAAGGAAAAAAGTTACCTGCACTCCCCTCTCTTTTAACCCGTCTAAAAGCTGCCCTGTATAAACCTCGTGAGGTCCGTCATCAAAGGTCAGGGCAATTTCAGGATGTTCCTCGTCAGAAAGCTCGTTTACTGTCTCTACCGCCTGTTCCATTCCCTGTTTTCCTATCAGAAATACTGCTAAAAAAGCCAAAAGCAATCCTATTTTTTTCATAATTTTACTCCAATTATCATCACTCTATTATATTCTTTCTTGACAGAAACAGCACCTTAACCTTACAATATTTTTGATTTCAACAAGTAAGGAGCGATTATGAAAAACAAAAAATCATTATTTCTATTTACCATTGGATTATTGCTTGTAACTCTTTTGGGCTTTGCTGCCGTTTACGAAAAAAAACAACAGCCAAAAGAACCTCTTTCCGCTACCGCTTTTAAATTAAATACAGTTGTCACCGTAAATATTTATGACTCAAAGGATAAAAAACTGTTAGACGAGACTATGGAGCTGTGCGACCATTATGAAAAGCTTTTCAGCAGAACCTTAAGCTCCAGCGAGATTTCCCGACTAAACGGACAAACCTTAAAACAGGAAAACGGAGCTTTTGTTCTCTCCCCCGAAACCGCCGAGCTGGTTTCAAAAGGTCTTTACTACGGAGAACTTTCCAACGGCGCTTTTGATATTGCCATTGCACCGGTATCCTCTCTCTGGGATTTTACCTCTCAAGAAAAAAAAGTACCTGCTGAGGAAGCAATTCAGGCGGCTCTTCCCTTGGTGAACTATGAGGATGCAACAATAGAGGGAAATAAACTGACTTTTGCAAAAGAAGGTATGGGACTTGATTTAGGGGCTATTGCAAAGGGATATATTGCAGATAAAATGAAAGAATTTCTGGTGTCAAAGGGCGTGAAAAGCGCTACCATCAATCTGGGCGGAAATGTACTTTGCATCGGTAAAAAAACGGACAACACACCTTTTCGCATTGGTATTCAAAAACCCTTTGCAGACAGAAGCGAGACCATTGCAATTCTGGATATTGAAGACAAATCCGTGGTTTCCTCCGGCATTTATGAACGTTACTTTGAAAAAGACGGGACTTTCTACCACCACATTTTAAATCCTGATACCGGCTATCCTTATGACAATCATCTGGTATCTGTAACCATTATTTCCGACCAATCCATGGATGGTGACGGACTTAGTACCTCCTGCTTTGCCTTAGGATTGGAAAAAGGAATGGAACTAATTAACAGCCTTCCCGATGTCCATGCAGTTTTTATTACAGATGATTATCAGTTACATTACAGTGATCATTTTCAGGAAGATTTAAAAGTTACTTATATGGAATAAAGAAAAGAGGTTTATCCTGCCATAACAATGCTCGGATAAACCTCTTAATTTCTATTTATGCATTTCTAACCCATTTTCCAAATGTGTCTACATAGTATCCACCAATCCACTGGCTAGTTGCCATTGCTCCATCTGCCTGCACATAATAATCTCCAATCCATTGAGAAGCTGCCATGCTTCCATCTGTATTCAAGTAATACCAATGGCCATTTACTGACACCCAGCCTGTCATCATTGCTCCCCACTGATCCATATAGTACCAGCGGCCATTTACTGACACCCAACCAGTTACCATTGCTCCCCACTGATCCATATAATACCAGTGGCCATTTACTGACACCCAACCAGTTTTCATGATACCATTATGATCCATATAATACCAGTGATTTCCTGTATCCAACCATCCAATTACTTTTTGTCCATTCTCATAGTACTGCCAACCTTCGCTTGTTTCCAGCCAACCATTCGGTACTTTTTGAGCATTTTCTACTGCTTCTCTTAATTTTGCTGCTGCCGCATCAATTTCTTCTTTTGGAGTGATTACCGCTGATACTAATTTTACAGCTTCATCGTACGCTGCTTTTACTTCCGGCACTGCCATCTTTTTTTCTCTATCTGCATTTACTTCTGCCATTAATTTTGTAATTTCGTCTTTATTGCAGATATCAATAATAGGATTTGGATTTCCCCATTGACGTCCTGTTAAATCTGTTCCATATCCATACATGGTAAACTGAAATCTCAATACATCTCCATCTTTTGGTTTATAAGATGCAATTCCATATCCTACTTCTTCTCCATTTACATGGTACATCCATCCGGAGTAGTTGCTGTAATCGAATTCTCCCAGTGCATCTCCACCATCTCCGTTATCTTCATTTCCCCATTCTCTGGCAGTCTCTGTTGTCACACTTCCATTACTGAGTTTTTCAATATATTCCGGTACTACTACCTTATCTGTTCCTAAATCACCACCTACAATAGCTTCTAAATATGTATCTTCTCCTACAAAATTTTCTTTTCCAATCACTTTTTTCAATAAAGTGGCTGCATTATCTCCCTTTTCAAACGGAACAAAAACTGGTTCATAAATATAACCCTGACCGATTGTAAAACGCTCTACAGAAATAACTACATGACCACTTTCATTATCGGGAGCTTCCACAGGAATTGTTTTAAACTCTTCTTCCCCTTTTACCCTGCCTTTTATTGATACATTTCCACTGGCAGTTCCTTCTACCTGATATGGTTTGTCCAGAGAAACTTCTTGATTACCTATAAAAGCTTTTACTTCTTCAATTTCACTGGATACATTATCAATAGAAAAGGTCTGAAAAACTTCCCCAGGATTATCTGCATTACAAACATAACCTTCTACTTTTCTTACATCAAACGGAACATATCGTCCTTTTGAATTCACCCAATAATGCTTCTGATGCTCTGTGTCTGATACCTGTACACGAGCAGAAAAATTCCAATCCGGACGTTTATCTGTTCCTGCAAGAACAAAGTTACCTGTATCCAACAAATTTAGGGTAAAAGTATTATCCTCACCCATTTCCTGAATTCTGCCATCATCATATTGAAAATACACGTATGGCTGTTCCTTTGCGTTTACCTGCTCTTTCTGACTATTATCTGCTTTTACCGGCACGGTAATCCCTGACAAAAGTAAAACCATTACCAAAAGCATGCTGAGCAACTGCTTTCCAAAAGAATATCTCTTTTGCTTCATATCTTCTTTTCCCCTTTCATGTGCATAGTATGCATATCAAAAAACACCTTTTATCTTTCCAGACAAAAGGTGTTTTGTAATTTTACCATATTAAATTATTCTATACAGAAACCACATAACTATCCTCAGCCTAGAAAAACTTTAAGTGTGTAATGGCAAGTATTCCGACTTCAAATTACTTTCACGGCAGAGGTGACTGTATCAGATTTTCACTGATTTCCTTTTTAACACTGATCAAATAATTTTGTCAGTGACCATTAGAGCTATGCAGTTATGCTTTTTCTTTCCCCTTTATACTACACATTCTATCTACATATGTCAAGACTTTATTCCTTTTCCCACTTATTTTTTCCATCTTTTTTCAAGTAATCACATATTTTATCCAAATAATATAATATTCCACTCAAAAGAATAGCAATAGAAAGAAGCGGATAGGGAGTTACCAGAAAAACAATCGAAAATATAATGAATATTACATATTTTTTTGAAATTTTACTATCATTCATCCTATTTACCTCCCACTCAAGTATATTCCTCATCTATATATTCTATTTGAAATTCTTTTTCCTTACAGTACGCATCTATCCCGCTTCCCTTCTTACAGCGGATTACAGTGCTTTTATTAATGATCCATTCGCCGATCTCCTCCGGCTCTCCCAAAAATTCCACTTTTTTCAACTGCCTGCACCCGTGAAAAGACCACCTTCCGATTTTTTTCACAGATGCCGGTATCTGAATAAATTCTAATGACCTGCATTTGAGAAACGCACTGTTTCCGATTTCTACAAGTGTTGACGGCAGTTTTATTCCCTGAATTGCCGTCTGGTAAAAAGCTTCGTTTCCGATAACCTGAATTCCTTCCGGAAGCTCTATATCTTTCAGAGAAGTGCATTTGTAAAATGCTTTGTTTCCAATTTCTGTAAGTCCCTTTGGAAGACTGATTTTTTCAATGCTTTCACAATTTTGAAAAACTCCGGCTTCAATTCCCTTTAGCATGGTACTCTTTTCAAATTTTACACAGTTTAACCTTTTACATCCTGAAAAAGAGCGTCTTCCCAAATATCGGATACCGGAAGACAAGGTTATTTCTTTTAAATGTACACATCCTAAAAAAGACTCCCAGCGAATTTGACTGACATTTTCCAAATTGATATCACGTAAAGCCGTACAATTATAAAAGCTCTGGTTTCCGATTTCTTTTACCGAGTCTGCCAACTTCACACTTTTAATCTTCATATTATTTTTCAAAGCCTGATTGTCTATACTGTGATACACATCTTCTAAAGTCAGCAATCTTCCTTTAAACTTTTTGCCTTGCTCGCAATTAAAAATATCTTTTGCGTCTGCATGCCATGTACGCACCTGTCCCATATCTTCACCCCTCTCTTATGCTTCCAAAATTCCGTATTTCTTTTTAATCCTGTCCAGTTTCCGCTCCATGGGAAGAGCCAGGAAAAACAAAAAAATCACCGTTGAAACTGCATGAATAACATTAAACGGAAAACCACTGATATAAACTGCCAGAAACGCTTGCCAGGTCAATTCCTGTGATGACATAAATACTGTGGAAGTATCCATCAAAAGTCCATAAATAACCAGTGTTGCCAGCCCGCCAAAAATACATAGTGTTAAAACATGGAGCCATTCTGCCTCACGGCTTCCCTTTCGATTTTTACTCTTACTGAAAATCACGCCTGCCAGAAAACCAATAATCCCAAAAGAAAACATCTGCCATGGTGTCCAAGGTCCCTGTCCGAAAAAGAAATTAGAAACAAATCCTGCCATAGCCCCCGTTAGAAAGCCTGCTTCCGCACCTAATCCCACTCCGGCAATAATTACAATTGCAGTCACTGGTTTAAACTGTGGAAGCATAAAAAATGCCATTCTTCCAACTACTGCAATAGCAGCCATAACCGCAATTAAAAGAATTTCTCTTGCTTGAGGATTTCTCCCCTCAAATACCATACAAAAAGGTATCATAGATAAACCGATAATACACATAGAAATAAAAATATCACTTCTGTCATTTAAAAAGAAAATACCAAAAAAGATAACAAAAGGAATTGCCGCTAAAATCAAAAGCAAGGATAACAATGTTCTTTTTCCTATTCTTTTATCTTTTTTCATACTTCTTTCTATATACATCTGCTGCTTTTTTTCTGCCTGTGTATCCAAAAATCTACCTGAAAATAAAAACAAAAGTACAGAAATAATCATCTGTCCATACTGCCATGAAGTCATCTGAATATAACTATGTATAGTAAGATTGATAAAATCAATGGTGCGTCCCATTCTTTCATTAACAAATACATTTCCTGCTCCAATTAATAGAAAAATAAATACAGGATGAAGTGCAGACATGAAAAACAAAATTTTCACCCATACTACACCTTTCTTTTTCATTTTATAAGAAACAATACCACAAACAAGCATAGCAACAATCAAAAAAACTGCTGTTACCTTTAAAATCTGCCCAATATTTTGAAGTATCTCCAACTCCTGTATCGTAAAAGCATCCATTTTTAGCTTTCCACCTTCTTGAATGCTTCTCTGTACATTCTGTACACATTCATCGAAATTCCAAAAGGTATAGGTTGTAGGTAATTTCGAATACTTCAAGACCGGTATGGAAATCCACGGCAGAAAAATCGTGCAGATTATCACAAAAATGCTTCCGTACACAGGCAGCATTGCCCATGTATCTACTCCTGTTGCCTGCTTCTTCTGCATGCCTTAATCACATCCTTTACTGTTACTGCATCAGGAAAAATCTGCCTTGCCATACGGTTTGCCGCCGTGGTGTAAAAGCTGTTTCCTGTAAAAAACTCTCTTGCCTCACATGAAGTTACAATACTTCCATCAAAAAACATCGCACACGTATCTCCATAAGAAGCACAAAACTCAATATCATGAGAAACCATTAAAATGGTAATGCCCTTTTCCTGTAACTTTCGAAAAATCCCAGCCAGCTTGTTTTTATAAAAACCATCCAACCCCTTAGTAGGTTCATCCAAAAGCAAAATCTGTGGTTCTAAAAGCAATACCTTTGCCAATGCCGCCCTTTGTTGTTCCCCTCCACTTAAATCATAAGGATGTGCATGAAGAAGATGTCCAATTTCTGTATCTTCTACTACTCTTTCCACTCGTTTTTCATCCTCTTTATGACGAATAGGGGAAAATCCTCCTATCATTTCCCATAAATCTTCTTCTACTGAATTTCCAACAAAAAGGCTCTGAGGATTTTGTGGTAACACTCCTAAAAAATGATGAAACAGCTCCTTGTCGCTGATTTTACGAATATCTCTGCCATCTAACAATATTTTTCCTCTATAAGGTCTGTGAATACCGGAAAGTAAAGATAAGGTTGTACTCTTTCCTGTTCCGTTTCCACCCAAAATACAGAAAAGCTCCCCTTTTTTCACCTTCAAAGATAAATCCTTTACAATATCCTGTCCGTCTCTTTCATAACGAAACCAAAGTTCCTTTGCCTGTATCACATACTCCTGCTTTTCTTTCCTATTTGCAGATTTTTCTGCATTATCCTTTGTTTTTTCCCTTTCAGGCTCTGCTTTATAATGCTCTGACAACCAATTTCGTCCCTCGCATACAGTAAGGGGACACTCGCCTTCCTGACCTGTTCCGTTGTAAATCTGCACAGGACTTGGCATTGCAAGAAATAAATCATTGTCTGCCAGCGCTTTTCCTACCATACGGGGATTGTCAAAAAAGGTCTGCTTTCCGCCTTCCAATACCAGCACCTTGTCCGCCATTGGGAATACCTCTTCCAGCCTGTGCTCAATCATAATCACAGTAATTCCCAAATCCAGATTAATTTTTCGAATGGTAGACAAAAAATCACCTGCCGCAATAGGGTCCAGCTGAGAAGTAGGTTCATCAAGAACCAATACTTTGGGCTGCATTGCCATCACGGAAGCCAGATTTAAAAGCTGCTTCTGCCCTCCGGAAAGCTCTTCCACATTTTTAGAAAACCAATTCTGAATACCGAAAAAGCTTGCCATTTCTGCTACTCTTAAACGAATAGTCTGCTGGTCATATCCTAGATTTTCCACTCCAAAAGCCAGCTCATGCCATACTTTATCTGTTACAATCTGATTATCAGGACTTTGCAGTACATAGCCAATTTCAGCTGACTGTGTACGCATGGAAACTCCTTCTAACCTCTCTCCACAAAATAAAATTTCCCCTTCTCTTTTTCCGTAAGGGCTTAAAACTGTTTTAAAATGACGCATCAGAGTTGTTTTTCCACAACCTGACTTTCCGCATATTACCACGAACTCTCCCGGTTCAATGGATAAATGGATATTCTCAATTGCCGGCTTTTCTGCGTCCGGGTAAGTAAATGTTAAATTTTTGATTTCAAATAGTGCCATTTTACATCCTCTGCTAAATTTATAATAATTGGAAGGAAACATAAAATTCCATAAAAAATATAAATCATTATCGCCCACAAAGTGTTCTCATTCATCACTAAAGTAGGATAATACAAAAAGTAAACTTGTTTCGTTACAATTCCTCCCAAAATCACACTGCCAAACACAAGTAAGACAGAAAAGAATATTCTGTCTCTTGTATCAAAACGATAAATAGAAAAATTATTTCTTCCTCTTAATCCATATCCACGGGAACGCATAGAATCTGCTGTTTCCACAGAATTTTCCAATGCCCATGTTGTCATCACAGATAAGATTTTCATACCATGCTTTGCCCTTATCAATACATTTCCATTGGTAACATCACGTCCAATACATTTCTGTGCATCGGATACTTTTTTTATCTGATTTTTAAATTTGGGAACAAAACGGAGCACCATAGAAAAAATCAATGACATTGCCGGAATCACTTTTCCAAATAAATAGATAAACTTATCTGATGTCATTACCACCTGATAACAGGAAAACCAATTCAATACGCTCACCAACATAATACCGGCTGCAAGTCCATAAAGAATTGACTCTAATGTAAGAGGATTTCCATTTTTCAGGTACATAATTAAAGTAACTCCCTGATGGTTAAATAAAGGATTGATTGCCGCTGATATAAGAAATACCGGCAGCATCATCCAAAGTGCTGTTTTCAGTGCCTTCCACTTTTTTAAATAAATATAATATGCCATGCCTCCCATACAGGATAATCCTAAAAATACAGGATGCATGATAAACATTGAATATCCGATTACCAGTACAAAATAAACAAAATTAATAATCGGATGATAACTTGAAAAATTGTCTTGTTTCATAATTACTCCGACCAGGTCTGTCCTAAATCACGACCTAAATCACATGTATAGTTCCATTTTATCACATCGCCCGGCTGCACAATATAACGACTACAACCATAATTCGGGTACCAGCCATTTACCTCATACATCCAACCAGACCAACGCCCGCAGTCAAATTCATAAAGGTTGTTAATTCCCTCTACATAAGCGCTGTTATATTTTGGAGTAAAGCTGGACTCCATGTGAATACGATTATTCTTCATCTCTCTTTGCAGTACATCAAAAACAGACTCCCCTTCATAGAAGGTTACTTCTCTTTCACTATAAATCACACCGTCCTTTGGAACTAAAGACTCTTTTCCCTCTGTGAGATTTTCCATATTGTCTAAAATGGTACTGCATGAAACACTGAGATAACAGGTATATTCCTTATCTTTATCAATATCTACTGTTCCCGGCTCTACCGGCTTTTGCTGTCCTTCCGGTACAGGCTGTGTATGATATTGGTCTTCCTCTTTATCTGTTCCGTCACTGTAAGTCACACCGCCCACTGCGCCGTTTTGCTGTTTCTGTGTTTCCTTTTTTTCCTCATATTTAGAATAATCAACGGTTTCATCCTCCGCAGACTCCACATCTAAATATTCCTCTTCTTCTGAAGCTGGTGTTTCCTTCTCTGTTTCCTCTGTCTCTTTTGTTTCTTCTTTCTTTTCTTCTTCCATCCAATCATCGCTTTTTTCCTGTTTCTGATTGGGGTTATCCAGCTTTGTTGTCCCGCAGCCTGTTACAGGCATAATAAAAAGCAATGCAATAAACAACAGCACCAGAAATTTTTTTTCTCTACTTTTCATTCTTCTCACCTTGTTTTCTTTCTTAAATAGTAGTACCATACTCCGCCAGCTGCTGCCCCTAATATAATAACAGAAGCAACAGCAATTACAACAGGATTTGTTTCTTTTTTTGTTCCTGCAACCATAACTTCATCTTCTTTTTCAGGAGTTTTGAAAAGAGATTTTTCTTTTATTTCCTCTTTTTTCTCATTTAAGGATTTTGTTTTTACACGCTTGTCAATAAAGTAGTCTCCGCCTTCTGAAACAATAAATTTTGTCTTTTTATCTTTTACCGTAACCTTCTGCATATAATCTGCCTTTCTTTCCTGCTGATTATATTTCATAAACAGATATTCCCCGTCTTCTTTATCTACTGTGATTTCCACCTGCATTTCTCCCGGAAATTCACCTTCCTGCTCAAAGTGGAAAATAAACGGATTTTCTGCTAACTGTTTAATATCTTCTTCGTATTGGCTGCCTTCCTTTATTCCCACTTTCATATCCTTGGCAGTTTTTATATCTTTTCCATTGACTGTTATGGTGTAAGGACTGTCCTTTTTCATTTCACCCTCAATTTTCAGGTTTTTATCTTTTCCCTTAATTTCTTCAAATGCTTTTTTCTCTACCATACCGTCTTTCACGGTTGCCTGAATTGTATTTGAAGCTGAAGATGTATTGGTCTGCTTTGCTGTATTTGCAGTTTTACCTTTTGCAGTTGTTTTATTCTCTGAATTACTTCCTGCCTGAGACAGCGCTGTTTCACTTTCTGTTTTCGGTTTCTTCAATATATATTTTCCACCGACCTCTATATCACAGATAATCTGTCCGTTATTTACCGATACCCACTGTTTTTCCTGCTGTTTTCCGTCTTTTTCATAATACAGCATGTATACGCTTTCTTTTAATGCTGTATCAATAGCAATCTCAACTTCTCCCGGAAACGCTCCTGTTTCCTTGGTTTCAAATTCCAAAGAATTTTTCTGTTCTCTTATCTCTATTCCTGCTTTCATATCTGCCGGTTCATATACATTTTTTCCTTTTAAGCAAATGGTGTACCCATTCCCCTGATATGTATAATCTTTCTTGGAATTTTTCACATTTTCAAAAATTTCTGCTCCGATAACTTCCTGCTCCAGTTTTTTGATAATACTGTCTGCTCTTAACAGTTCTTCTCCATACTGTAAATGTTTTCTGTTCGCTTCCGAAATTTTATAGAAAGCAGTTAAAAGTTTTCCTACTTCTTCTTTGTCTTTCAATGTAATGTTTAAAGGCTCAAAGCCTTCCCATATTTCCTTATCTAAAGCCTCAATTTCTGCTGCCTGTGTTTCTACTTCTTTTAACATTTGCTCCAGCTTTGCCTCAAAAGCTTTTTTTTCGGAGAAATTCCCCATGAGACTTAATTCCACTTTCAATGCGTATAACTCATCGGCATTATCTAATGTCAGATTGCCGGAAAATGCTTCCAGTTTTTTTCGAAACGCTTCAATTCTTTCCGGTGTTTCCTCTCCGCCTGTCTGCCCATTCTCCACATCGGTCATATCATACAAGGAATTTCTTCCCGTAACAGCTCGATACCATGCTGCTAAAGCTAAAGCTCCCTGCTCTGTTGCCATTTGATTAGAGCCACCGTCAATCACATGACAAAATGAACCGTCTGAAACCTGAAAACGCAGCATCTCATCTAATAATGTCTTTCCGTTTTTCATAAATTTTTCAGAATTTAGCAAGGACACATCAATAGCTGAAAGGGCAATGACTACCTGTGCCGTGCTTTCCAAATTTTTCGCACTGTCATATCCTGCATTGCTGATATAACCGCCTTCTTCATCCTGAAGCTGTGCCAGCATTTCAATTCCTCTGTCCACTGCCTCTTTGACTTCCTGCTGCTGTGTATAAGGAGCTAATGCCTGCAATGCCATTGCTGTTATATCCGGATCCGGCTGATTTCCCATTAGCGCCCAGCCTCCTCCTGAAATTTCTGATAACAAAATTGTCTGGATAAGATCTTCTCTGGTTGTCTGTGTACCTAAACCTTCCAGCTTTGGGATTTCATATTGATTAGAGTCAAAAGCAATCAATGCAAAAATTGTACCGTTAATTCCCTGTCTGTTTACCTTTTTCATATTTGCTAAAGGCTGAAGCAGATTATACCCCTCTACGGATGTGGGATTTATTCCCATAGAAGTAAGCGCAAGGGTTACTCTGGAATATTCTGTATATTTTGTTGTATGAAGGACTCCGCCCGTTTCTCTCAGCTTTTGATAAATATTCTGCAAATAATTATTCTTTGCCGAATTATTCAAATTTCCGTTTCTCGCCATTGCAATTACAGCCCATTCACCTCCAATAGAGTCCACAATGGGATTGGTAACTGCTGTCTGCAAATAATTTTCAGCTTTATTTAAACCTTCAAATGCCGGCTGATAAATTGTTATTCCATCCTGTTTCTGCGCATCGGAGACAACCATTTCCCCTGCTCTTTCTGTCTCATCTGCCGTTCCTGTAAGGAATTCCTCCTCTGCACCAGCATCTGCTGTTCCTGACAGCAGTTCCTCCTGCAAAACCTCATACGTTTCTGCTCCTAATACCGACATCGGTGACTGAATGGCTAACATAACCGCTATCGCAGAAACTATTATTTTTAAATTCTTTCTTTTCATTTCCAATCTCCTTTAATTGTTCATTCTGTGTCATATACAGAAATTTCCTATGAAAAGGAATTCTGCTTTGCAGAATTCTCCGCCTGCGGCGGGTTGCTTCAGCAACATGATACCTGTCCGCCGCAGTGCGCATCCTTGCGGAGCAGTTTTATTTCATAGGACGCAATTTCCTATGAAATAAAAAAGGTTTTTTTCCCATATCGGCAAAAGAACCTTCTCAATCAATCATTCAATATGAATTTTATCACTGCATATTGCTGTACGCAAAAAAATCTCCTCAGCCCGGAAATACTCTATATACATGGCAGGTGTTCTGACTTTGCTTCATCCTTGGAAATGCCTTCTCAAATTGCTATTCAATGGCTTCTATTTCCTCGTCCGCTTCACAGCAGAGGTGACTGTACCGGAATTTCACCGGTTTCCCTTTTAACCTTGAACCTAGGGCTCAACGACCACTTAGACTATGCAGTTATATACTCTTATAGTACATAATTAGAAAAAATATGTCAAGCACGGGATTTTCACTCTTTTCTGCTGAAATTAGATATTTCCACCCTATCATCATCCAGATTTTCTTCTTTACAGGAAAACTCAATCCTGTCCCCCTGCTCTGTATTATACAATTTATAATCTACCTTTTCACAATCCAACATTACACTTTGGGGTTCTGTCCCTTCCTGTGTTGCTGTATCTTCTTCTATGATGACCTCCATTTGGCTGTTTTCTATATCAATCTTCTGTACTACTGCGTCAAAAGAAGATGGTGGTACAAAATTACATTTTGAAGTTTTAAACTCTGTGACTTTCTTATAATATCCCCAACTTAATGCTCCCACGACAATACAAATCACTGATATTCCTACCAAAATCAATGTCCTTTTTCCTGATTTTTTCTTTTTATCCATTTTGCGTCCTCCTTTATCCATGTAATTCTAAAGGCAATCCATCAGGATCAAAGAAGAACGTCATTTGCTCTCCTGTAAATTCATCTATTCGAATTGGCTCTACCTCTACTCCCAACTTTTCCAGCTCTTTTGCCATTTCTTCTACCGACTCTACTTTAAATGCCAGATGGCGCAAACCATTTGCCTCAGGATAACTTAATCGCTTAGGACATCCCGGAATAATAAACAACTCGATTTCTATATTTCCTTGACGAAGGTCAATTTTATAATCATTCCGGTCTTCCCTGCAATTTTCCCGAATAACTTCAAACCCCAGAATATCCACATAAAATTTTTTAGACTTTTCATAGTCACTACCGATAATTGCAATATGGTGCATGGTATCTAATTTCATCACTATCACTTCTCCTTACCCTTCACCGGCAACCTCAATAAGATTACCGTCCAAATCATAAAATCGCACAACTTGTCTTCCCCATGAATTTCTTGTCAAAGGCGTCACATATTCTATAACATCTTCATAAGATTGAAGTTTTTCTAAAAAATATTCCATATCTCTTTCTGTAAAATAAAGCTCTGTTTTATTGTGCTTCGAGTACAACTCTCTGTGTATTGTTTCTTTCCAAAGACCTTCCTCTTGAAGAACCAGTCCTTCTGTTAAGATTACATTTTCCCCACTGTCCAGAACAACCTCAAGTCCAAATAAATCTCTATAAAACTTTTTTGATCTTTCTATGTCCTTTACAACAATCAATACATTTTTTAGTTTCATCTTCCGCCTCCTAAAAAGAATATTTCCCAATTCTCTTTCAATCATAGAATTCCTCTGATTTTTTAAACTTCGTCTGAAAGGTTACTAATAGATATGACTTATAAATAATAGATACAAAACAGATTTGATATTAGAATTTTTGATTTGTTGTTTTTATCTATGATTTTTGAGATTTTCTAATTCTTCCAAAGAAATATCGCAAAGCTCCATGATTTCCTCATCACTTAGCCCCTTAGATAACATTTTCGATACAATTCTTTTCTGAGCTTTTACTGTTCCCTCTTTTAATCCTTCTTTTCGCTCATCTTTTAACATTTCCTCTAAAGTCATAAAGCGTTCCTCCATCTCGCGACTTTCTTTTAAATCTGCTTTTACAAATTTCAAAAAAGCCAACAGTTCCTTGGAAATTTCATCCTCATTCTCTCCGCAAGTACTTAAAAATACAATTCTTCTTCCATCTTCCAATGGTGTTTGATTGCTTTCTTTGCACTGCATCTGAAAAGTATAACGATATTTTCTTTCACCAAAAGGGTCAAAATCACAGATAAAAATCACGTAACTATCGGGTAATTCTGCATATTCTCTTCCTGATAAAAGAATATCCATATCCATTTGACTTTGATAATATCTGCTGCGTCTGCCGAGTGCAGGTTTTTTCGTCATCTGCATCTCCACATTATAACAAGTATTATTTTCATCTTTGGCATAGACATCTAAACGAATACCTTTATAGTCAGGATGATAGACCATACTTTTTTCCCTGCTAACATCTACACGGTCAATTTCTATTTCCAATGCTCTCTCCAAAAACTCTTTACAGTTTTCAGGATTTATCATCACTGCACCAAACATAAAATCATTCTTAATTGTAAGATCACTTAAACATCTTTTCTGCATATTCTTCCTCCATTTCCCAGAGGAATTCTATAAAAAAATTATAACATGCAGATTTTACAGTGTCAAAGATGAATAATTTCATTTCTAAATCAAATGTCTCTTGTATCTGGTGTAGACATAATATTCATTTATTCGTATGTTTCCAATTCTTCGATACTCTTTACCACGACTTCCCCCTTTTCAGCTTCTGCTATCGATGTGTCAAGCATTGCAAGATACTCTACATTTTTCTCGTCCTGTATCATTTTTTTATACTCGCTTTCAGACATCATTGCTATATTTTCAGATTTTGATACCATCATAATTTCCTCCTTAAAAATCTAATTATATAATACAGTATTTTTTCTAACTTATTTCTAACATCTGTATGCTTGACAATCAATATAGAAAACTGCCGTCCCGCAGTTTTTCAACTGCAAAGACGACAGTCCTCATTTAATATATACTCAAAATCATATAAATAAATCCCATAGCAAGCATTTCCACCGGTAATCCACGGAACGCTTTTCCTGTTCTTGCAAATTTCAATGTTTTCTTTACAGAGATGAATAAAATAATCGGAACAAGAATAGTCCATACTAATCCCACAATTTCTCCGAAGCTTTCCATATCAAATGGTCTGATAAACATTGCCAATGGAATAACTAACAGCAAGCTGTGTGTATTTGTAATCTTTTTCTTGATAATTCCGTTGGTAAAGGCAAGCGCCATACCTGCTGTCAAAAATCCGAAAATTGTTTCTAAAAATACTTTAGACTGCATTTCCGTTTCCAAAATCATGTTGCCGAAAACCATTCCTGAGCCAAAAAATTCTCTGGCAATGCTTAAAAGTATCCAAAATCCCCATGCAATGGCACATTCCCAGAAAAGTTCTCCGTACTCTGCCTCTACATTGTCTGCCAGCACATGCTTTGCAGCAAAAAGTCCCAGCAAAGCCGTCATAATCCAAAGTCCTGTAGTTACTGAAGTTCCCAGATAAGAAAATGCCAGCAAAAATGCAGATGCACTAATTGCTCCGGTTCCAATAAATACACAGAGTTTTAAACTCCAGTCAGGTACCAAGTCCTGTAAAAGATTTTTCAGAAACTCAGCAAATACTACGGACAAAATCACAAGAATACCTGCAGCAAAGGCTTCTTTCATTCCTGCAGAAAATAATACAATCCCAAAAGCAAAGGCTTCTGCCGGATATCTTAATTTCATGTTGTATCCTCCGTTTTCCTATTTTACTGTCTGTAATAATTCAAATGCTTTGTTGATACCTGTTACTACTGCTGTAGAAGAAATTGTTGCTCCTGATACAGCATCTACCTGTGTTCCGTTTGCAGGTACTTCTTCTGTTTCCTCAATACCTGCTGCTTCATTCATACATTTTTCTGCAAGGCTGATAAATCCGCCAACAGAAATACTTACGCCGGAAACTGCATCTGTTTTTCCCTGTTCATTTACCTGAAGGAAATCTAAAGACTGATTTTCAATAAGAGCGTTCGCAAGAGCTTCTGCCTGTTCTTTCCAAGTAAGTCCGTCTTCTGTCATTACATATTCTCCATTTTCAGACAGCACACTCTTTGTACTTCCATCTGCTCCCACTGCATCCCAATTTACTTCTGTAATCTTTCCGTCTGTAACAGTCATTGTTACTACATCTGTAAATCCATTATTATCTGCTGCTTCTGCTTTTGCTTCATAAGTTCCGTCTTTCAGTTCTAAAGTCTGAGTAATTCCCGCTGCTTCTTTTAAACATTTCTCTGCAAGAGCTGTAAATCCACCGATGGAAATACTTACACCGGAAACCGCATCTGTTTTTCCCTGCTCATCTAAATTTAAAAAGCTTAAAGACTGATTTTCTACTACTGCTTTTGCAAGAGCTTCTGCCTGTTCCTTCCATGTAAGTCCGTCTTCTGTCATTACATATTCTCCGTTTTCAGACAGTACACTCTTTGTACTTCCATCTGCTCCTACTGCTTCCCAGTTTACTTCTGCAATTTTTCCGTCTTTTACAGTTACTGTTACTACATCTGTAAACCCGTTATTGTCCGGAGCATCTGCTTTTGCCTCATAAGTTCCGTCTTTTAATTCTTTTAAAAGTTCTTCATCAGATACTTTTTCTTCTTTTTCAAGGCTCATGCCCGGTAAAAATACAGGAGCTTCCACACCTTCAAACTGACTGAGGAATTCTGCGTCTGCAACTTTTGCTCCAAGACCTTCTGTTTCCTTTTGTTCTGTTACTTCTACTTTTGTTACTTTTTTCTTTTCTGCATCAAAGGATACATTCATCACAATATCTCCGCCATATCCTTTTACCTTTGCAGTTACCATGTAACCATTCTCTGTCTTAACTGCTTTTTCAATACCTTCTGCACCTTTGGTATCAATTTCTTCTTTTACCTGTTCTTCTGCTGTATTAGAAGCACCTGTTCCCATATCTTTTGCAAGAGCCTTAGAGCCCATAATTACTCCGAAAGAAAGTGCTGTAACAACTGCTAATGCAATAATCCCTCTTACGTTTTTATTCTTCATGTTTTTCCTCCACTACACTTCTTTTTTCTTCATTCCATACACATGCTTTTTGTAAAGTACAGACAACATACCTGCCATACAGTTTGCGGTTAAAATACCGAAACAAATTCCTTCCGGATAAACGCTGAAAATTCGAATTGCCGCAGTAATAATACCTGCCACAGCCGCATAAATCAGCTTACCTTTTCTGGATGCAAAGGCATAATCTGTCAGCATATAACAACCGCCCATAATCAGACCGCCTCCGAAAAGATTTAATAAAATATCACCGGTAAACAGCCCATCCGGACCGAAGATAAAAGTTAAAATTGTAACTGTTCCAATATAAGTAACTGCTGCTTCTGCATTTACAATTTTTTTGTAACACATATAAGCAAAACCGATTAAAAGCAATAATTTGCTGGTTTCTCCCATTGCTCCCGGCATCTCGCCCAAGAACATCTGAAGATAGCTGTAACCTGTTTCGGCACCGCTTTTTGCTGTTCCCAGAATGGTTGCCGCTGAAACAGCATCTACGGAAACAGTTCTCGGTACTACATACTGCATAACAGCTGCCGGCCATGCTACCATAACTAAAAGTCTTCCCATAAGAGCAGGATTTACAAAGTTATTTCCAATTCCGCCAAACATCTGTTTTACAACTAAAATACTGAATACGTCTGCTGCAACAAGTGCCCACACCGGAACGGTAACCGGCATGTTAAAGGCTAATAAAAGACCTGTAACCACGGCGCTGAAATCACCTGCTGTCACCTGTTTCTTTGTAATTTTCTGCCATATATATTCTGTCAGCACACATACTGCAACAGAAAGGCCGGACAAATATAATGCCTGAATTCCGAAATAATAAATTGCTCCCAAAAGCGCCGGAATTAAGGAAATTGTTACGTGCATCATAACGTTTCTGGTTGTTCTTGGAGTACGAAAATGCGGTCCGTTAATTACTCTTGTCTGACTCATTATTTTTTCACCGCCCTTTCTCTCATTCTCTGTTTCACCATATCTCTTGCCATTCTTGTTCTTACGGACAGTTCTCTCTTGGCAGGACAGATATAAGAGCAGCAGCCACAGGCAATACACTCACTGGCGTATAAGCTCTCACACAAATCATAATCTTCTTCTAAATATGCAAATTCAATCTGATAAGGAACTAATCCCGCCGGACACACACTTTCACAGCCTGCACAGCGAATACATGGCTGTTCCTCATACTGACTGTCCGGAAGAACTAAAATTCCGGAAGTGTTCTTTGTCACATAGAAAAGTTCACTTTCTCCATTCCAATCAGAAGCTACACAAGGACCTGTCATCGGTCCGCCTGCAATGACTCTGTTATTCTTTACTGTCACTCCTCCGCAAAGCTCTACCAGTTCTTTTGCTGAAGTTCCGATTGGAACCAAATAGTTCCCCGGATTTTTTACACAGCCTGTTACTGTTACAATCCTTCTGATAAGAGGTGTCTTTCCAAGGAGCATATCTGCTGTCGCTTTGGCTGTTCCTACATTGGAAACAATAGCGCCAGCCTCTGCCGGAAGTCCTCCCATTGGCACTTCTCTGCCCAGAACAGCCTGAATGAGCTGACGCTCTCCACCTTGAGGATACTGTGTCGGCAATACCTTTACTTCTATATCTTTTGTATTTTCTAAAATTTCACCAAGAACTTTTGCCGCCTCCGGTTTATTGTCTTCCATGCAAAGATACGCTTTTGGAGCGCCGGAAGCCTTTAACAGAAGGCGAATACCATTTGCTACTGCATAGCTGTATTCCAGCATCAAACGATAATCACATGTTAAAAATGGCTCACATTCTGCTGCATTAATCAGCAGCGCATCAATTTTTTTATCTGTTTCGTATTTCTTATGTGTTGGAAATCCTGCGCCGCCCATTCCTGTAAGACCGCCGTCACGAATTCCCGCAATAATTTCTTCTTTTGTAAAATTCTCAATATCTACCAGCTTGCTTTCATATTCCTGCGCATCCTGTTTTGAGGTATCCCCTCTTTTAATAATACACGCCAGAATATTTCTTCCCTGATTGTTTACTTCTTCTACTCGGAGAACCTCTCCGCTTACACTTGCATGTAAAGGAGCTGCCATAAATGCCTCAGGAATTCCGATTTGCTGTCCTGCTACTACTTTATCTTGTGGCTTGACTAACAACTGACATTTTCCGCCAAAAGACTGCTCTGACAAAATTGTAACTGTCTCAGGCCAATATTCATGGACAGGCAGGTCCATGGTCATTGCCTTGTCATAACCATCTGTGGGATGAATTCCGCCGGGGAATTTATTCTGCTTCTTTTTCCACATACTCTGTCTTCCTCCACTGTTTTTATCGTTAAATTATTGACATATTTTGATAAAATAACATATTAGACCGCTTTTGGCAAGATTATTTTTCCCAATAACAATAAAAATATTTGATATAGCTAACCAAGTACGATATAATAAATTTAAACGATTGTTCATTTGCCAATAGAACGGAGGTTTCTATGAAAAAAAGAAAAATTATAGGTCTTTTGCTGTCAATATCTCTGTGCATGAGTTCCTGTCTTATTGTACAAGCCGAAGACTACGTTGGTCCTGAATACGATGAAAATGGTTTTCTGATGTCACCTGACGAACTTAATGCCGACAAACCGGAGTCTACCTATTATGAAGATTTAGAAAAAGAACTGATGGAGGAGGAGTCTGATAATTCCACAGAGCCAGATATTGAATACCATTCTGAGGATGAACCTCCTACAAATATAAACGTTACAATAGAGTCTTATCCTCCCACAGATGAAGCGCCTGAAATCGATAACAATGTAAGTACATTTTATGCCTATAAAAAAGAGACTCCTATTCATTTTTCAAAGTTTTCCACTTGCGGAAGTCTGTTTTCAGCAAATCTTCCTTTACTGTTGCACATTTTAGAAACTATATTATAAAAAGATTGCGCTGTTGCGCAATTTCCTATGAAATAAAAAACAAAGCAGGACAAAAGGCTCTTCTCCTTTATCCTGCTGTATTTTTACAAATCTTTAAAGAAACAATTCGTTTTTCTTTCTGTCTTCACAAGCTTTTTTCATCTTCATAGATGCAATTTTTAATTTCAGCTTATTCACTTTTCTTGCTTTTTTCGGGCAAACCTGTATACATCTCATACAGGAAATACATTTGCTTTTATCTGTTTTTTTCGGTGACTCAGCCGGTATTGCTCCCACCGGACAGACCTGTGCGCATAAGCCGCAGCCTTTACAGTCTTTCCCTGCTTTTGGTTTTAACGGAACACCATTATATTTACGGTAAGGTTTGTTTCCCGGTACGGAAATTTCTTTCTCATCACCGGATTTTATCTTATGAGCAATTTTTTCAGCAAATGCTTTTAATTCTTTTTTATCCTTTGCATCCGGTCTTTTTCTTGCAAACTGGTGCATAATCGAATGTTCTGCTACTGCTGACACGGCTGCTGTCACATGAAATCCGCATAAATCTACCTGTTCCTTTAATTCCAGCAATGTATCTTCATAAGCACGATTTCCGTATACGGCAACTAAAACAGCTTTTGCTTTATTCCCCTTCATTTTTTTCATACGTTCCAGCGCCGGCGCAGGTACTCGTCCGCCGTAGGAAGGCACACCGAAAATACAGATGTCCTCCTCTTTAAAGGCTCTTACATTTTCCCCTGAATTCTGTTTACTTAAATCAATTTCCCCGTATGTACCAAATTCCTTGGCTAATAATTTTACAATTTTTTCTGTACTTCTTGTTGGACTAAAATAAATCGCATAGACACTCATATTTCCACTATTCCTTCCTAAAAGTATTGCTTATAAATAGACAATTATAGTTCTTTTTTGCCAAAGATGCAAGAACGAATTCTTTTAAGATTATTTTGCCATTTTCCGAAATTCAAAGGCATATAAAACCAGCACAATCGCCATAATTACCATTTCACCTAAAATCAGCACATCTGCAATTCTCCCTGAAATTTTTGGCATGAAAACCAGCACGCCTAAAACTACAAACAAAGTAGCCGTACATATTTTTCCATACCATTTTGCTCCGTCTAATTTCTTGCCATGGCGCAGATTTATCAGCCCCATAACTGCCATAAAACCTTCCTTAATTGCCATAAGCGCCACCAGCCAAATCATACGCTTATATCTGGTACACAGGCATAATGCTACTGCCCCATGCGTAAGCTTATCAGCAAAGGGGTCTACGAATTTTCCAAGCTCTGTTACCATATTAAATTTTCGGGCTACTTTTCCGTCAAATAAATCGGTAATTGTAGACACCAATACAAGCCCTGCTGCAAGATAATAATCCTTCACACTGTCTGCATTCAAATAAATTACGCAAAAAAACGGTATCAGCAGAATACGAAAATACCCCATACAGTTGGGTATGGACCAGATTTCTTCCTTTTTAATTTTTCCCATTTTATACTCACTCTCTTTCTTTATTTCTCATCATCTAAAAGCTGAAGCTTTGTTACCTTTTCAATTTGTCCGGGATAACTTTCCATAATACTTCCTGTGTAGGTTACGGCAACACAATCTCCCACGTCAAATTCCGAAAGCTTTATAGGAGCATGATGCCATTCCAGTTTTGTATCGTCTTCTACTGAAAAAATAAATGCTCCTCGGCTGTTGATATCATTGGTTTCCAGTCCTTCCACCTGCATAGAACTGCCATTTTCTCCTATATCTGTAATCACGGCATTGAAGGTCTCTGTTTGATTTTCTTTTAAAGCCTGCTTATATCCCACAAAATTACCTCCTTTACCACAGCACTATCCTTTCAGCGCATGAAACAAAAAGCACCACTGATATTTCCTATTATACCAAATATCAATGATGCTTTCTATGTTATTTTATTTCAAACTTCCCACTATACTTTCTGCAATTTCTAAAATCCTGCCGGAATGAATGAGCTTTCTGATATGCTCAATATGCGGATGCAAAATCATGTCTTTTTCCATAACAGGAACTGTCATTTTTAATTCGCTGTACACGGCTTTTGACACAGAGCTTACTTCTACGTCCTTATCCTGGAACTGCTGCGCTTCATAGTCGGATAAAAGCTCTATGGCAAGAATGTATTCCAGCTTTTCTGCCACTGTTACTGCTTTTCTGCAAGCAAAATATCCCATGGCAACATAGTCCTCCTGATTACCGCAGGTAGGCGTGTTATCAATGGTTGCAGGTGAACATAAAACTCTCATTTCATTGAGTAGTCCTGCCTGTGTATACTGCGGTATCATAAGTCCTGAATTCAATCCCGGCTGGCTGATGCAGAACCACGGATATCCGGAGAGATTTTCATCAATAATTCGATTATTTCTCCGTTCAGACATTTTCCCCAAGGTACAGGCTGCAATACTGGCGCTGTCCATCTCCAGCCCTACATAGGAGGAGTCCGCATTACAGGCTGAAATTACATCCTCCTCTCCCGGTTCGCTCCAGATAATCGGATTATCACAGCAGGAATTCATTTCAATTTCCAGTGTTCTCCTTGCATCCTCTAAGGTTTTTCTGGATGCGCCGTGAAGCTGAGGCATACATCTTAAAGATAAGGCATCCTGCACACGGCTTCCCTGATATTTCTTTATTACTTTGGAATTTTTCAGGATTTTTCTGATATTCTCTGCCACCTTCGCCTGTTCCCCATGAGGACGTACCTTCATCACTCTTTCGTCAAAAGCATTCATCACACCCTTTAAGGTCTCCACTGTCAAAGCGCCGATAATATCCGCTGTTTTGGCTGCCTGTAACATGTCATATAAAGCCAGCGCTCCAAGAGCTGTGGGAGATGTTGTTCCAGAAACAAGAGCCAGCCCTTCCTTTGAACTTAATTCCATAGGCTTCATGCCTGCCCTTTTTAAAGCTTCTTCTCCCAAAAGCAATTCTCCCTGATACCATGCCTCTCCTTTTCCCAATAATACCAGAGCTGTATGCGCCTCTAACGCCAGATATCCGACACTTCCTGCTTCCGGTACTTTCGGAGTAATTCCTTTGTTCAGAAACTCTCTGTACATTTCCAGAATTTCCAGACGCACACCGCTGTTTCCACGTCCCAAATTCTGCAAAACCATAAGCATAATGCCACGAACTCCTTCTTCTCTCAACGGTTCGCCCACGGAAACGGCATGTGTCAAAATAATATTTTCCTGTAACTGTGCTGTTTCCTCTTTTCCGATTGCTTTTGTGCAAAGAGCGCCAAAGCCTGTGGTAACGCCATACATGACTCTTTCCTCTTCTACCCATTTTTCCACTAAGGTACGGCTTTTCTTTACACGCCGACAATATTCTTCAGAAAAAACAACCTCTGCCCCATATCGTGCAACTGCTACAAATTCTTCCAGATGAATGGGATTACCCAGCTCCACCTTTTTTATATTTTTGCTGTTCTCCATTTGGAACCTCCTGCTACATTATATCCTTCTTTGTTTCCTTATCTAAGAAAAACAGTTTTATTGCGGAAGCAACCTGTAAAATAAAAATAGTAAGAACCACAAAACCACCGCAGGCAGCCAGATATTTTACACCGTCTACACCTTGCTCGCCGCCTCCGAAAGCAACCATAATACATGCAATTAAACCAATGGAAACGCCCCATACGATTTTCTGCCAGATTGCCGGCTCTTCATCATGTTTTGCCCCTTTGGTACATAAAGCGGCAATGGTTGTGGACATGGTGTCAGCCGTAGTAGAGAAAGCAGCAATCAAAGCCACAATAATGACCGGAATAATAATTGCTCCTAAAGGTACATGCTTTAAAAATTCCCAAATTCCGGCTACTGCGCCTTCCGCCTGAATGGTAGCAATAATATCTGCTTTTCCGCTTGTCTGCCATTTCAAAGCAGTTCCGCCCCATACAGAGAACCATACAAAGCCAAAAGATGCTGGTAAAATCCAGTTAATTACCAAGAACTGACGAACCGTTCTTTCGTAAGCAATAATGGCAAAGAAGATACCCATAAGCGGCGCATAAGCAATCCAGATAGCCCAGTCATACATGGTCCACCATGTAACCAGAGCTTCTCCGCCCACTGTTCCCGGGTCAAAGCCCCATGTCCAGAAACGGTCTAACCAGTATCCTAAGCCTACATTTGCCATATTCAGAATATAAAGTGTAGGACCAATTAAAAACAATACAATCAACAGCACATAGAAAATCTTAGAGGTCAGTCCTGCCAGCCACTTAATTCCTTTATCAATACCTGTTACAGATGCAACAGTAAAGGTTGCTGTAATAATTGCCGTTAAAACAAACCACACAATCGGGCCCTGTTTTATGCCGTAAGCAGAAGAAAGTCCCGTTCCGATAAGAGCAAGTCCCGCTCCAAGAGATGATGCCAGTCCAAGTGCAATGGCAAGTACAGATAATACGTCAATCAACGCTTTCCAAAAACCTTTTGTAACACCCTCTCCAAAAAGAGGAATTAAAGATGCGGAAACAGAAAGCTCTTTCTTTCTGTTAAAATACATATACGCAATTACCACGCCGGAAAGTGCATACATGGCATAAGGAACAAAGGTCCAGTTGTAAAAGCTGCGTCCCATGGCAAACTGTGCCGCCTCATCAGACAGCGCCTTTACTCCATATCCATCCAGCTCTCCGTAAATATTCCCAAAATAAATCAGAACCTCATTCACACCATACGTAATCAATCCCGTTGCAATACCTCCGGTGAGTGTCATGGCAAACCATGAGCCAAAAGAATATTTCGCCTTGGCATCTTTCCCTCCAAAACGGATATTACCTGTCTTTGAAAAAGCCAGCAATGCCACAACCACTAAGGTTACCATGGCGACCACCTGATACAGCCATCCAAAGGAGTTTAAGGACCATGAAAAAATTCCCTTTGTAACCTTTGTCAGCCATTCGTTGTTTACGATACCTAAAATTGCTGCCCCTCCTACTACCAGAAAGCAAGGAATGAACACATTCCATCGTATAGGTTTTTTGTTTGTTTTGTTTCCTTCCATACTTTTTTCTGTCCGATTAAAAATCGGCTCGCTCCTTTCTTTTGTTTTATACCATACTAATATGCAATTTCCGTGCCAACGAAAAAACAGCGATATTTCATACTTTTCTTTTTTCTGTATAACCTAAAAATGCAAAACTATTTGGCATTATGCAAATTTATTTGGCACTTTTCTTGTTTTTCACCTTTTCTATTGATATAATAATCAAAAAGAAATTTACAAATAAACTACAAAAAGGAGCGGTTTCCTATGAAAGCTTTTTATGATATCTGTTTTACCACCAATGAACAATATCAGTTTCTCCACGTACAATACGGAGATATTTATATAGAAAATACGTATGCCCCATTATTTAAAAACTGGATTTCTTATCAAAGACACATCACCTCTGTTTTCCCTGTTGCAGAAGAAGATACAAGCGGTGAGTTTGTGTGGGATGGAGACTCTTTCTCCTACGAAAGAATGGATGCGCCCAATCAAGGCTTTTATTATTTTTTAGTAAAGCAAAATCACTTAGAAGATTTGTTAATTCAAACCTTAAATTTAATTACCGATGGAGTTCAGATTTATGATGAAAACGGATATGCTCTGTTTTTTAATCAGGCAAGCCGCAAGCTTTCCCAAATTCCCCCTACTCTGGATATTCGGGGACGCCATCTTTTAGATTTATTTGCTCTCGACGAACAAATCAGCACCACCATGACGGCTTTGCGTACGAAATCGCCTGTAATTAACCGAGTAGACAATTTTTCTACTTCCGCAGGAGTTTCTATCGCATCTGTCAATACCTCTTATCCTGTTTCCAAAGACAATGAACTAATCGGAGCTATTGTATTTGAGCAGACACAGAATATCATTGATTGCAGCAAGGAAAAAATGGCACAGGCTGAAAAAGCGCTACGTGATTTTCAGCCCAATACTCCGCCTACCCGTTTTTCTGGTTATACCTTCGAGCATATTATCGGGAATGGCGAAAATCTCCAAAAAGCTGTTCGTATCGCCAGAAAAATTGCTCCTCAGAATAATTCTGTTCTTCTGGTGGGAGAAACAGGAACCGGAAAAGAAATTTTTGCTCAGAGTATTCACCGCTGCAGCCCCAGAAAAGACAAAAAATTTGTAGCGTTAAACTGCGCCGCCATTCCGGAAACTCTGATTGAAAGTCTTTTGTTCGGAACACAAAAAGGCAGTTTCACAGGCAGTGAAAATAAAGCCGGATATTTTGAGGAAGCAGAAGGGGGAACTTTATTCCTAGATGAGATGAATTCCATGAGCCTTGCCATGCAGTCAAAAATTCTGCGGGCTCTTCAGGAAAATTCCTTCCGCAGAGTAGGAGGACAAAAAGACATTTCCATGGATGTCCGCATTATTTCCTCCTGCAATAAAGACCCTTTCCTGTGTATCAAGGAAAACGAATTGCGAAAAGACCTTTTTTACCGTCTTTCCACTGTCATGATTGAATTGCCGCCCCTTAGGAACCACAAAGAAGACTTAGAAGAGCTTATTCAATATCATCTTCGTTCTACTGTTTTTCAATATGTACATAGCTCCACAGAAATCAGTCCAGAGGTTATGGAGCTTTTCTACCATTATGACTGGCCGGGAAATGTAAGAGAATTGTTTCATGTATTAGACTATGTCCGCAATATCTCTGACGGAAATACCATCCTTTTAGAGCATTTGCCTTCTTATCTTCTAAAAACGAAAAAAGCATCGGAAACTCTGAAAAAAGTTCCCGATACCTTCTGCTCATTTCAAAACACATCTCTGCAAAACATGATGGACGAATATGAACATGAAATCCTGTGTTCTGCTTTGGAGCATTTTGGATACAACATCACCAAAACTGCCGATGCTCTTGGCATCCGTCGGCAGAGTCTGCAATATCGTATCCATAAATACGGTATTCATATTTAATATTCTTTTCGTCCCAATGCTTCGCTGATATGCATGGAATTTCTGTACTTTGCAATGGTTCTGCGGGAAATGTCAATGTCCATTTCCTGCAGTTTTTCCGCCAAAACCCTGTCACTGTATGGATTTTTCTTATCCTCATTCTCTATAATGCGTTTCAAACATTCCTTTATATACTCGGCACCCTTATCTGTTCCCGAAGAAAAGAAAAAGGAAAGAGGAAACATCCCCCATGTACACTGCAAATATTTTCCCTGTACGGCACGGCTGATTGTAGAAGGATGTACCTGTAACTTTTCTGCCGCTTCCTTTTGCGTCATAGGCTTCAAATAATTTTTTTCCCTTTGGAAAAATTCTGTCTGACTTCGCAAAATTTCCTCTGTAAGCTGCAATAAAGTACGATTTCTCTGTTCTATACAGCTTTTCAGCCACTCTGCCTGACGAATTTTTTCTTTGATATATTTTCCCGTTTCTTCTCCCTGCGCTCTCATCATCTGTCTGTAAAACGGACTGATGAAAATTTCCGGACTGTCATAATCGTTGACTAAAATTTCAAAGTAATCCTTTAGCTTCACAACAATCACATCAGGAATAATATAATTTTTATATGGCCTTGCAGGAAAATATCCTGCCGGTTTGGGGTTTTGTTCTTTAATCTGCTCACAGGCTTGTGCAATCTCCTTTAAATCCCTGCCTGTTTTCTTTACAATTTTCGATAATTGATTTTTTCCAAATTCCTCTATGTAGTTTTCTACAATTTCACAGGCAAGAGAAGTACAGCTTTTTTTTCGTAATTGTATCAGCAGACATTCCTGTAAATTAAGCGCTCCTACTCCCAAAGGCTCCATTGTACACAAGATTTGTCTGGCTCTTTGTATTTCTTCCAATGAACGCCCCAGAATATCTGCGATTTCCTCCTCATTCTCAAGCAAGTAGCCTCTCTCATCAAGACTTTGAATCATATAACGGATAATAGAAGCAGCTTTCTTATCTAAATCCATAAAAGCCATCTGTTCCAACAGATATTCCCTTAAATCCGGTTCGTTTTCTTCCCAGAATTCATTGCTTTCTTCCAGCTCCTGCTGATAATATACTTTATTTTGATAATCTCCGTTTTCCATCCACTCCAGCTTTCTCACAATCTCCTCATTATCCTGTTTTCTCGTGGTTTCTTCCAGCTCAATCACAGGATTTTCCAGCATAGCCTCCTGTACATATTCTTTTAAATCCCATGCTGTCATTTGCAGAATTGAAACAGCCTGAACCATCTCCTGCGATACCCTTGCCTGTATTTCTAATTCTTGTTTTAACTCCATTAAAATCCCTCTGCTACTTCTTGTTATCTGTTTTCTTGGAAAATTCTCTTTTTCGGAACAAGCTGCGAAGCAGTACCATCCAGCCCCATGAAATAGAAACTGCCGGAAGTGCAGATAGGAAAATTCCTTTCACAGGAGATACCTCCGTAAACACTACCGGAGCAAAAAACATGGCAAAGACAACTACCATCATAACCACTAAGGTCACTTTTTCTTTCATGGTATTGGGCGGTGTTAAAAAAATCTTCGCAAGGTCCATTTCCAGTCTTTCCGGTTCTTTTTTCATGATACTTCACCCTCCTATACATTTCTGATAAATCTTATTTTAGATTATAACATGTCTTATATCAACTATCTTTTCATTAAACAAAAAAACAGAGTCCATATCCTGCCATCGATATGTCTCTGTTTCTTTGTCTATGAGGATTCGACATTGCTTTCGCCGTATAACATTTTTTATGCGGAGGATGTATACGGCATCTGCATATTCATGCAGTAATTCAGTAACCTGTAACAGTAACTGTATATTTATCATATACTACTTGTTAAAGGTTTACAAGCCTCCCTGGGGGTTCCTTTTTTAAAAAGATTGTGCAACAACACAATCTCCGCGCGCGAGCAGTTCACAAAGTGATAATTTTATTTAATAAAACTGTCAATCCCTTTCTTCAATTTTCCAAGTCCCTCTTTATCCTGAAACTCCAGCTCCTCCTCCACACATTCCTCCATATACTGCTTTAAGACTTCCTTGCCTGCTCCATTGACCGCTGATTTCACAGCTGCCAGCTGAATAAGCACCTCACTGCAATCCCTGCCGTCTTCCACCATCTGTTTCACCATCTTTAAATGCCCTGTCGCCCTTGCCAAACGGTTCACCATGGCTTTGTCATACTTGGTCTGATTTCTATCTTCCATATTTTTCTCCTAAAAGGCGGGGCAGTATGCTAACAGTAAATATCCTCATCTGCATTTTCGTTCCATGGATATCCCAGCTCCTTAGCCGCCTTCTCTGCTGCGGCAATATCCAGAACATCTGTAATGGTCCAAAGAGCCGTATCCATTCCCAGTATCGTATTTCCGCAGGAATAAAATTTGCCGTCAATAGCCACTTTTGCACCTTCTATTCTCTCAATACCGGCAGTAAACATTCTGTTCCAGTTTGTGTCCATAGGAAAATCGGCAATTCTCCTTCTATATAAAAGTCCTGTCTGCGCCAAAATTGCAGAGCCGTTTCCTATCATCAGACAATAATCTGCATTTTCCGCTGCTTTCTTTATGATATTTAATGCTCTTTCATCTTTCCACAAAAGCCGTCTTGCACCTTTTCCTCCGGGAATAATTAAAATCCCGTCAATTTCCTCCGGTACAAGAAAGTCTGTCCACACTTTTACTCCATGCACACTATTGATTACATCTCCGGAGACAGAAAGATAACGGATATGAAATTCCTCCGGAAGCTTTCCGAAAACTTCTGCCGGTCCAAAGGCATCCAAGGTTTCAAAATCATCAAACAGTACAATATTTACATACATTTTCAGATATCCTCCCTTTTATTGATTTCCGCCAGATTGATTGTTCTGGTGCAGATTTTTTTTGCCAGCTCTGCATTATGGGTAACCATTAAAAGTCCCAGCCTTCTCTCCTCTACTTCTTTTAACATTAAATTCCAAATCTGTGCCTGTGTAATCACATCCAACATGGTACTCATTTCATCTGCAAAAAGAAAATGTGTACCGGAAAATAAGGAACGGGCAACACAAAACCGCTGAAGCTCTCCGCCTGAAAGCTCTCTCGGATAACGCTCCAGCCAGTCCTTCTCAATTCCCAGCGCCTCCATCACTTCTTCACGGAACATTCCCGACTCCTGAAGCACTTTTTTCATCTTCCAGCGGGGATTGATGGCTTTTTCCGGATGCTGGTAAATCAACTGAACAGGAGATACTCCTTTTTTCGGCAAAGGCTTTCCGTCCAGCAAAACTTCTCCCTTGGTAGGTCTTAAATATCCGGACATAATTTTTACCAGTGTGCTTTTTCCATATCCGCTTGGTCCGATTAAACCTACCCGCTCCCCCTCTTCTATTTTCAGACTTACGTCCTGTAAAATCCACGGCTGATTGTCACTATACCGAAAGCTTATATTCTTTGCTTCAATCTGCATGTATACACCTCACATATCCCCCACGTACCTCTCTCATGGGAATATTTTCTTCACACTCTTTTATCTTATGAGGACATCTGGGTGAAAACAGACACCCTTTTGGTAAATATTTTGCATAAGGCTGAAAACCGGGAATTGGCTCAAAGCCATTTTGCGGAAGAGCTTTCCACAGTGCCTTAGAATACGGATGACGAAGGGCGTCTACTCCTTCAAGAAAGTCCTTTGCAGCTGCTATCTCCACCGTAGTTCCTGCATAAAATACTGCAATTCTGTCTGCAATATGAAACGCCAAATCAATGTCATGGGTAATTAAAATAACTGCTTTTCCTTCATCGGAAAGCTCCCTGAATATTTTCAGAGCCTCCAATGCCATCTCCAAATCCAGTCCCGGCGTAGGCTCATCTGCAATAATCACCTCTGCCCCGCTTAATACTGCCGTAGAAACTAAAACTCTTCTTGCCATTCCTCCTGAAAGCTGAAAAGGATATAGCTGTTCTGTTTTTTCATCTAAATGAAATCTCCGGAAAATCTCTCTTTGAGCTTTTATGATTTCCTTATCTGCCTTTCTTCCACGTACCTGTGTTCCCACCTTCATAAGCGGGTCCAGATAAGAGACAGACTGAGGCACCAGCGCCATTTCTTTTCCACGTAAAGCTTCTTTTTCTTTTTGACTGAGCACTTTCCCATTATAAGAAATCTCTCCGCTTATGGAAGCATTTTCCGGCAAAAGTCCCATAACCGCATGGGCAAGCAAGCTCTTACCGGAACCGCTGGAGCCTGCAATGGCAACAATTTCTCCCGGCCGTACATCTAAGGTCAGATTGGAAATTACTTTTAAATCATATTTTTCAAGTCCATTATCATACATCTGAAAGGATACGGACAAATCCTTTACTGATAAAATCGGTTCTTTTTTCATCTCTTACTCCTATTCATGAGCGCTGTAAGGGTCAATAATCTTCTTCAGATTTTCTCCCAGACGGTCAAATAATAAAACAATAATTACCAGCATCAGTCCCGGGAAAAATGCCAGCCACCACATACCGGCTGAAATATATTTCATGGACTCAGAAAGAATAATTCCGATTGCCGGCTGCTCCGGAGAAAGTCCGAAGCCTAAGAAGGTCAAGCCGGACTCGTGCATAATGGCATGCGGGAACATTAAAATCAATCCAATTAAAAACTGCGGAACCATGTGCGGTAAAATATGATGTACGGTAATCCACCAGCTGGAATGTCCCAGCTTTTTAGAAACCTCTATGTACTGCTGAGAACGAATTTGAAGGACTTCGCTTCGAATAATACGTGCCAAGCCTGTCCAGTGGGTAACCGCCACACCGATTAAAACGCCCTTTAATCCTCTTCCACAGGCAAAAGAAATTAAAATCAAAAGCACTGTATGAGGAATTCCCATAACTAAATCAATCAGCCAGTTCATCAAATGGTCCAGCCACGATTTTCCTGTGGCTGCGATTACTCCTACAATTAAAGCAATCACAGCGCTGACGCTGGATGCAACTACGCCCACGACAATACTTACGGATAAGCCTTTTATGGTTCTCACCAGCATATCCCTTCCCAACATATCGGTTCCGAAAGGATGCTTCAGAGACGGCGCCAAGCCTTTCTGTGAAAAATCTGCCTGTATCAGCTCATCGCTTAAAAATGCACCTGACAAATAAACACCAAGCAATACCGCAAAAATCAGAATGGCAAAAAGAATGGTCTTTTTTCGTCTGTTTAAAATTTTGCTATTCATTTCTATATCCCTCCCTGATTTGCGGGTCTACAATTCCATATATAATATTCGCCAGCATATTTCCTACAAAAACAAATAATGTGCTAAACAACGTAATTCCCAGCAATAGGGGAATATCCGAGCCCATACCTGCCGCAGATGCCGCCGCACCAAGTCCCGGATAAGAGAACACTGTTTCCGCCAGAACAGAACCGCCGAAAAGCTCACTAAAAGAGCCAAACTGCATAGTAATAGCAGGAAGCATAATATTTCTAAGGCCGTGTCTTTTTAAAATACTCCATTTTGACTCTCCTCTTGCTTTTGCAAATAATACATAATCACTTTCCAAAACATCTACCAGCTTTTCTCTTGTATGTAGCGCCACATTGGCAAAAGAGAGAAAACTTAAAGTCAATGCCGGCAATATCAGATGGTGAATTCTCTGCAAAATCGTAACCTGATCTGCCGGAACACCTTTTGGTACACTCATACCCATGGGAAACCAGCCAAGCTGTACGGAAAACAGCATCAGAAACACAATTCCAATCCAGAAGGTGGGAATGGAACACATAATCAGACAGACCTTCTTTAAAATTTTATCTATCCATTTTCCGTTAAAAATTCCCATGGCACATCCAATGGCAAAACCGATAATGCCGGAAAATACCCATGCCGTCATCATCAATGCCAAGGAGGTTGCAAACTTCTCTTTGATTACATCCAGAACAGGTCTTCGATAAATCAAGGATACGCCAAAATCTCCGTGAAGCAGGGATTTTCCCCATGCTAAAAAGCGTTCCACAGGAGGGTCATTGAGCCCCCAGTATTCTGCTATTTTTGCTCTTTGTTCTACGCTTACATTGGGAACAGAACCTACATACTGCTGCACCGGATCTACCGGTGAAAGACTTACCAGTATAAAGCTTATGATACTCACTGCTATCAGCAGGGTAACCATACGCAGAAGATACTTTCCCGTAAGCTTCAGATAATACTTACTCTTCATTTGTTTTCTCCTATACTCTCTATAACCACAATTAGAGTTGCCGCATTATTTCCCTAATGCAGCAACTCAAATTTTGTTTTTATACTACTTCTATTCCCATGTCCATTCTGCAAGATTTGCGATTAACGGCCATGCTGCACCATGCGCGTGAATTCTCTGGTTTCCGATATTTAAACCATCTTTTACATAGTACAGATGCGTCATATTCACATAGAATGCCCAAGGCGCTTCTCCCTTCATGGAAGTACCCGTTGTGCCGTCCCACTGTGCTTTCTGCCACCACTCATAAGAGTCCTCAATGGTGAGGGAATTCATTGCCTTATCCAGATATTCATCCGTTGTAGGATTGATATAAAATTCCGGATTGTACCAGTCTGTTTTTCCTGCATTACTGCTGTGGAACAACATATAAGAAGTCATCGGGCTGTCTGAACCCCATCCCATAATCATCGGCTCAGAGAACATTCTCTTAATGGTTTCGTCCTCACTGACGCCCTCTACATTGATTTCAAAGCCCATGTTTTCCTTTGCCTGATTTGCCACAGACATGGCAACAGCCTGACGCATGGAGTCTCCCGCAAAGTACATCAGATTAAATGCCAGCTTTTGTCCGTCCTTATCACGAATTCCGTCTCCGTCTGTATCTATCCAGCCGGACTGCTCTAAAAGCTCTACTGCGTAATCTACATCTATTTCAATAACATCTTCTTCATTCCACCATGGCATACCGTCACATTCAGAATAAGCAGGCTTTGCAAATCCGTTTAATGCCTCGTCAATAATCTTATCTCTGTCAATTCCGTAGCACATAGCCTTTCTTACATTCACATCTGCGGTAATGTCATTTCCGATTTTGTATCCGTCTTCTGTTGTCTTTCCTTCATCCGGTACTGTCGGCATTGTAATACCACGATTATCTACGGACTCTACCTTTTCCACGTGCATACCATCAAGCTCTGTTGTGGCAAGTGTTGCAGAAGTTAAGGCAATATCTACTTCTCCCGCTTTTGCAGCTACAAATCTGGCATCTTCATCCTGAATTAAAAAGACCGCTCTCTTAATTTCCGGCTGTTTACCATAATAATCTTCATTTGCTTCTAAAATAAACTGCTGTCCCTTATCCCACTGAACCATTTTATAAGGACCGGAGCCGATAATCTGGTCTGCCTCCAAGCCGAATTTATCGCTATATGCCTTTTCCGGTACAATTCCCATCTGTGCAACGGTATAAATAAAGGTTACACATGGCTTGGACAGCTTAAATTCCACGGTTGTATCATCCAATGCCTTACAGCTTTCCAGCATTGTCAAGTCCATGTAGGTTGCTTTTTCCTTTGTTGTATTAAATGTAAAGGCAATATCAGACGCTTTTAATGGCTCACCGTTTGTAAATTTTACGTCATCTCTGATTTTAAAAGTCCAGGTAAGGGCATCTTCACTGGTAGTATATTCTGTTGCCAAATCATTTTCAATCTGCTCATCACCATTGATTTTTACCAAAGTAGAATAAATGGGAGAACCTGTATATCCAAATCCTGTGCAAGGGTCAAAAGAGTCTCCTTCGCTGGAAAATCCAATCGTCACCTCTGATTTTTCCTGATTTTCTCCGTCTTTGCCGGCTTCTTTTGTTCCTTCCTTCTGTGTATCTGTTTTTGCTGCATCTGTTCCTGAGTTTCCGGAAGCCCCACAGCCTGTAACCATAGCAGAAACACATAATAAGGCCGTTAAAGCCTTCATTCTTTTCTTCATGGATTTTATCCTCCTAATTCTTTCTTCGTGTTTTAGCTTCCTCATTATATACAGAAAAATCCCCCGAGGCAAGCCACCCCGGGGGATATATTTTTTCGCTTTTTTCTTTTCTTTTTTTGCTCTGTTATAAGGAGTTGTAAACACTTTTTATCAAGTCAGTGCAAATCAGAACCCCATCCAGGGGTTAATCCTCCTTTTTATTGCTTACAATACCATAGTAAGCTCTGGAGGTTACCAGATACATCGCCACATAGAAAAGTGTAAAAATGATGTAGCAGGCTGCCGTCACTATGAGGAGTAGTTTCTGATTGTTAATACCAAATAAGACAATAATTTTACTCATCATAGGGAAAGCAAATGCTGTATGAATACCTGCTGCAATCAAAGGCATAAAAAATACCGTAAGTACCTGTGAATTAATGCTCTTTCGAATATCTCTGTGGCTCATACCTACTTTTTGAAGAATTTCAAATCTCTGCTGGTCTTCATACCCTTCTGTTACCTGCTTATAATACATAATGAGTACCATTCCCACAATAAACACAATTCCGAGAAGAATTCCCAGTATAAACATTCCGCCGTACAGTGCATAAAATCCGGCTCTTTCCGTTTCTCTGCTTTCTACCATAACATGCAGATTTTCATTTTGCTGTTCAAATTCTGCCCCACGTTTCTGAAGCTCCTGCGCTACCTCAATTTGTTTCTCTGCATCTGCCTTTAAATTAATGCCACGGTAATTATCCATAGCGTTTTCCATACCGCTTAACTGCTCACATTCCTGTCTGATTTCGGAAAGCGTTTCCTTGTCTTTTACAAAAATGAACATAGATGAAATCGTCTGCATCACATCCAGTCCGTTGTCCACAAATTTAGGCACGTTTTTCTTTATCTTCCACTCTCTGCCGTTTTCCAAGGCAAGTATATCCTCTTCATACTCTAGCTTTGTATTATAAAGAAGGATTTCGTTTTCTTTTAAAGTCTCCTGTTTCCCCATGAGGCGATTATAATCCTCTACGGGAATAAAAAACAACTGTCTGATGTGCTTATACACATCTGTTCCATAACTCTCCATGCGCTCCGGACTCATAGCCAATTCGCTTCCGTCTAAATAGCCTGCTGCTCCCAGATAAGTATAGAACAGCTCATCCTCTTTTTCTGTCTGTGTTTCTTCTAAAACTTCTGAAACAATGTTATAAAATTCATCTACTTTTTCTTCGTCTTCTGTTTGCACATCTATCACCAGCTCCTGCGGATAGCGGGAATTTAAGAAATCCTCTGCTCCCATATACAAACAGGAAACAGCAGATACCATAACCAGCACCATGGTAGATAAAATACAGATAGAGGCAAGTCCCTCTCCGTTTCTTTTCATACGAAACATCATCGTCGATACAGAAATAAAGTGGTTGGATTTATAATAATAGCGTTTGTTATTTTTCAAAATTTTACACAACACCACAGAGCCTGCTTCAAACAGCAGATAAGTAGCTCCGATTACCATGATGACAGCTACAAAAAACATACCGATTACCTGCATCGGCTCTTCAATAGACAGGGCAATTATGTAGGCTCCTGCTAAAATAACAATACCAAGCACCGTCAAAACCCAGTTTGACTTTGGCGGTTTTTCCCCTACCTGTGCGCTCTTCAGCAGCTCCACCGGTTTCATTCTGAAAATCTGAAACAGACATTTTAATAAAATCAAAAGAAAAATCGGAAGAAAAACGGTTATTGTATCTTTCGCAGATGAAACGGAAATCGTAAAATGAAAATCCGCTTTTCCGCCCAGCATCTTAATCATGGCAAGCTCTCCTAATTTAGAGAAGAAAATGCCTCCGCCAATACCGCAAATAAGCGTAATTGTTGTAATCTGAATACATTCCCATACCATAACGTAAGCCACATTTTTCTTACCCATACCTAAAATATGGTAAAGACCGAATTCCTTATATCTTCTTTTCATCAAAAAGGAGTTGGTGTAAAACAGGAAAATCAACGCAAACACGCTGATAACCAGACATCCGAAGGACAAGGTCATCTGCATGGTTTCTCCGCCTAACATTCCTCTTACAATTTCGCTGGTGCTTAAAAAACAAATCATATAAAACATCATAATCATGCCAATACAGGCAAACATATAAGGCACATAAATCTTTTTATTCTTCTTTATTCCTGTCCACGCAAGCTTAGGATAAAATCCGATTTTCACTCTGCTGCACCTCCTCCTGCCAGAACAGTAAGGGCGTTGGAAATCTTTTCATACATCTGCTGTCTTGTATTATTTCCTCTGTAAATCTGATGGAACACCTCACCGTCCTTGATAAAAAGCACACGTTTTGCATGACTTGCTGCTTTTACGGAATGGGTTACCATTAAAATAGTCTGTCCCTCCGCATTTACTGCGGAAAACATCTCTAAAAGTTCATCTGTGGATTTGGAGTCTAAAGCTCCCGTAGGCTCATCTGCCAAAATCAACTTCGGATTGGTAATCAGCGCACGGGCAACTGCCGCTCTCTGCTTCTGACCTCCTGAAACCTCATAAGGATACTTTTCTAAAATTGCTGTAATTCCCAGCTTTTCTGCAATGGGAGCTAATCTGTATTCCATCTCTTTATGTCCTTTTCCGCTTAATACCAGTGGTAAGAAAATATTATCTTTAATAGAAAAAGTATCTAAAAGATTAAATTCCTGAAATACAAAGCCCAGATTTTCTCTGCGGAAAGTAGAAAGCTCTGTTTCCCTTATTTTGGACATATCTTTTCCGTCCAGCCATACCGTTCCTTTTGTCGGCTTATCAAGAGCTGCAAGAATATTTAAAAGAGTCGTTTTACCGGAACCGGACTCACCCATAATCGCCGTGTATTCTCCTTCCTCAGCGCTGAAATTCACATTTCGAAGGGCTTCTACCTGATTTCCTCCAAATCGTGTTGTATATATTTTCTTTAAATTCTTTACTTCTAAAATTGCCATCTCGTTTTCCTCCTTGCTTTGTTCAAACGTATTGTATCAAAAAAGGGAAATGCTTCGCCATAACTTCCGCTTACATTTCCCCTGTTTCATCTTACATTTTTGAAAGATTGTTATTCTATTTCCAGTTTTTTTCTCTTTAAATCCAAAATCATCTCTGTGCCCTTATGAATTTCAGACTCAGCCCAAATTCCGTATCCCAGCTTTTCACAAATCCTTTTACACAAATATAAGCCTATGCCGCTCGCCTTTTTATCCTCTCTTCCATTATATCCCGTATAGCCCTTTTCAAAAATTCTGGGCAAATCTTCTTTGGCAATTCCAATTCCCGTATCCTTCACTACCAAAAGCTGCGGCGGCTTCCACTGTAAGGAAATACAGCCTCCCGGCTTTGTATATTTTAAAGAATTGGACAGCAGCTGCTCCAGCACAAAAAGCAGCCACTTTTCATCTGTCAAAATCACTGCATTGGTGGTTTCATATTCCAGCTTTATCTTTTTACGGATAAATTGCGGTGCAAATCTGCGTACTGCCTGTTTTATAATACTGTCTAAGGAATATTCCCGAAAAACATAGTCTTTTTCGCTGCTGTCAAGGCGCAGATAGCAGAGCACCATTTCCACATACTGCTCAATACGCATTAAATCTGTCCCGATTTCTCTGGAAAATTCGCTGTCTTCTCCTTGCAGCTTTAAATACATGGAAGCAATGGGCGTCTTAATCTGATGTACCCATAAAGTATAATATTCCAGCATATCCAACTCTTTTTCATTATATATATTTTCCATATTTTGGATGTTTTCATACAACCGCTCCACAAGCTTTTCGTATTCTGCCTCCAGTCCGCCCTCTGCCTTTGGCAGGTTTTCCGGCAAAAATTCTTTCTGGCTTACTGCTCTTTCCAGTTGGACATATTTCTGACGAAATTTTATAAACTGAAAAATCAAAACAGCTATTCCAAAAGCACTACCCACGAAAACTGCATAAACCGCCGCATGAAGGGGAATTTGATACAGGAAAAAAAGGCAGAAAAAGACAGCGGAAAATAACAGATAAAAGAGAATTTTTCCCCCTTGTTTCTTGATATAGATTGAAAATACTTTCATTACGTTCTCCTTACTTGCCTAAATAGCAATGGTATATCCCATTCCCACCTTTGTAGTGATAAAATCGGACAAGCCTGCCTGAGCCAGCTTTTTCCGCAGACGGTTTACATTGACACTTAATGTATTTTCATCTACAAAACTGTCATTTTCCCAAAGCTTTTCCATAAGACGTTCCCTGCTTACGATTTTTCCTTTATTCTCCATCAAGGTCTGCAAAATCCGGTATTCGTTCTTTGTCAATTCAATTTTTTCGTCCTGATAAAAAAGAACCGCCTCCGCTGTATTTAAAAGCGCACCTTTATGCTCCAAAACAGAAACCTGTCCCGTATAATCATAGCTTCTTCTAAGCAATGCCTGTATCTTTGCAGTCAACACCGATAAATCAAAGGGCTTTGCCACAAAATCATCTCCGCCCATTTGAATTGCCATTACTATATTCATATTGTCTGATGCAGAGGAAATAAATAAAACAGGAATTTGAGATATTTTTCTGATTTCCTGACACCAATAATAGCCGTTAAAGAAAGGAAGCGTAATGTCCATCAGCACAAGATGATAATTATATGCAGAAAACTCTGTCATTACATCTGCAAAATTCTCCACGCACCGCGCCTGTAAATTCCACGCTTCTAAATGCTTTTTAATTGCATGGGCAATATCCATGTCATCTTCTACAATTAAAATCCGATACATAAGTCTGTCTCCTTGTTTGCTTAAATACAGGTTTTAAACTTAAAAAGAGCTGTCACATTAATATGTAACAACTCTTTCCAATCTTCTATTAAGCCAATTTAGATTTTGCTAATTCTGCTAATGTAGCAAATCCTGCTGCATCATTGATAGCCATATCAGCTAATACTTTTCTGTTTAAATCAACGTTAGCTAATTTTAAACCGTACATAAATTTGCTGTAAGATAATCCGTTCATTCTTGCAGCAGCGTTGATACGTGCAATCCATAACTGTCTGAACTGACGTTTTCTCTGTTTTCTGCCTGCGTAAGAACTTGTTAAAGCTCTCATTACAGACTGTTTTGCTACTCTATACTGTTTGGAACGAGCTCCTCTGTAACCTTTAGCCAGTTTCAATACTCTATTATGTCTTTTCTTAGCGTTTAATCCGCCTTTAATTCTTGCCATTCTTAATTTCCTCCTATATTAAACACATACTTACACACAAACGATTAGATGTAAGGTAAGATTTTTTTCATGTTCTTTACATTAGTTGCATCTGTGATAGCTGCTTTTCTAAGATTTCTTTTTCTCTTCTGAGATTTCTTTGTTAAGATATGGCTCTTATAAGCTTTATTTCTTTTTAATTTACCTGTACCTGTTGATTTGAAGCGCTTTGCAGCTGCTTTAGTTGTTTTCATTTTTGGCATGTTTATGTCCTCCTTAAACTCTTTTTCTTATTAACGTTTTTCCGTCAAAAACATAGTCATGCTTCTTCCTTCTACCTTTGGTGCTTTTTCTACAACAGCAACATCAGATAGGATTTCAGCAAATTTCTCTAAAATACATTTGCTGCTTTGCATGTGTGCCATCTCTCTCCCACGGAAACGCAGAGTAACTTTTACCTTATTTCCTTTTGTCAGGAACTTTCTGGCATTATTGACTTTCGTGTTCAAATCGTTTTCCTCAATATTCGGGGATAAACGCACTTCTTTGATTTCTATGGTTTTCTGTTTCTTCTTAGCTTCCTTTTCTTTTCTGGCTAATTCGTACTTATACTTACCATAATCGATAATTTTACAAACCGGTGGTTTTGCCGTAGGAGCAATCTTCACAAGGTCTAATCCTGCCTCCGCCGCATGCTTCTGCGCCTCTCTGGCAGACATAATTCCCAGCTGCTCTCCCTCTGCGCCTATAAGACGGACCTCTTTATCTCTGATTTGTTCGTTAATCATTAAATCGCTAATAGTAGTGCACCTCCATAATATTGATAAACCCTTACAGCCTTTGGCTGCTTGAACTTGATGAAAGAAAGAACAAGAATTCACAGAGCAGTTTCCTATATATAAAAAAGGATAGTTCTGCAAACTATCCACTGTTTATCCGCATAAGAAAACGCCTTGCGCCTCATTATCTTCATATAAACCATAGTCACTCATTTGTGCTAAGGTGAGAGTGGATACTCTGCTTTCTTTTCTTCTTCAGACTTATTTAGTCTACCATATATCCGCATCTTCGTCAAGTAGATTTCGTACTTTTGAGGAATTTTATTTTTTTTTAATTTTTTTTAAGAAAATTCTTGTTTTTTTTACAATTCAGTGGCATAATAAGGGCTATATATCCCAGCCAATGTATCACTTTAAAGTGTCATTGACTGTATCTACATAATTAAAAATTTAAGAGGTGATGTTTATGGACAAAAAAAGAGGTTCTTTTTCAAACAAAATGGGCTTCGTCCTTGCCGCTGCAGGTTCTGCTGTGGGTCTTGGCAATCTTTGGCGATTTCCCTATCTTGCTGCAAAATACGGAGGAGGTATCTTCCTGCTAGTATATTTAATCCTTGCGGTAACTCTTGGCTTCACTCTTATGATAACAGAAATTGCCATTGGACGTAAAACAGGATTAAGTGCTGTCGGCGCTTTTAAAGCCCTTGATAAACGTTTTAAATTTGTAGGTTATCTGGCGTGTATCGTTCCTTTTGTTATTACACCTTATTACTGCGTAATCGGCGGTTGGGTTATTAAATATTTTGTAACCTTTCTGACAGGTGATGTTGCTGCTGCTGCCGGTGACGAGTATTTTAACGGTTTTATCAGCCAGGCAGGTTCTCCTGTATTCTGGTTTGCATTATACGTTATCATTACTGCTGTTGTAGTTATTTTCGGCGTAGAAAAAGGAATTGAAAAGGCAAGCCGTATTATGATGCCACTTTTAATCGTACTGATTATAGGCGTTTCCGTCTTTTGTATCACACGCCCCGGCGCTATGGAGGGTGTGAAATATTATCTGCTTCCTGACTTTTCTAAATTCTCCGCTACTACGGTACTTGCAGCTATGGGACAGTTATTCTATTCCATGTCCCTTGCAATGGGAATTATGATTACCTACGGTTCTTATATGAAGAAGGACTGCAATCTGGAAAAATCTGTAAGACAGATTGAAATCTTCGATACTGCGATTGCTTTTCTGGCAGGTTTGATGATTATTCCTTCTGTTTTTGTATTTTCAGGCGGTGACGAAGCAGCACTGGGCAAAGGACCTTCCTTAATGTTTGTTACACTTCCTAAGGTTTTTGAAGATATGACTCTGGGCGGTGTAATCGGAACTGTGTTCTTCCTTCTGGTATTATTTGCAGCTTTGACATCTTCTATCTCTCTTTTAGAAACAAACGTTTCTATTATAAGAGATAAACTTGGATGGAGCAGAAAAAAAGCAACAATCTCTGTTGCCATTTATGTGCTGGTATTAGGCGCTATTGTTTCCTTAGGCTTCGGACCTTTAAGCTTTATCAAGATTATCGGTCTTGGTCTTCTGGATTTCTTTGATTTCCTGAGCAACAGTGTATTGATGCCAATCGTTGCAATCCTGACCTGTATCTGTATCGGACACTTTATTGGTTCTAAAGTAGTTTCTGATGAGGTAGAGTTAAACGGAGCATTTAAGTTTAAGAAGTTCTATAACATTATGCTGAAATGGATTGCTCCTATTTGCTTAATTCTGATCTTGGTATTTGCTGTATCAGAAGCAATGGGATGGATTACCGTTTAATAAAAAATGTTTTTTAAATAGGACAGTCGCTTCACGATTATTCAATCGTAAAGCGACTGTCCTGTTTTTTATCTTCCCACTGTATAATTTTTCAAAAACTCATAAATCTCCTCTTCGGTAGGCGGACATCCTTTCACATAATTTTGAAATCCTCTCGTGCAGTTCCCTACTCCCAGTTTTCCTGCTTTTCCGTGATATCCCTGTCCGATGCAGATTTTCTCCGTCAAATTTTGCAAAAGTCCTTCTTCCTTCAACCGCCAAAGAGCCGGCAAAAGATAACCGTAACAAGCACTGCAAGACTCCACTTCCTCTACTGCATCACAAACCTCCACTACTTTTCTCTCTTTCGGAATATATTCTCCCTGTTTCGGTGTATTCAACTCACGAAACTGCACATTTTCCCAGCATGCGTCCCCTGCCCCTAATGCTTCCGCCATTTTTATATACGGTACTTCCTCCACCTCATACCCCATAAAATGACATACATAAGCATCACAAAGCACCGGATCTGTCGCAGCCAGAATACGGTTTAACTCCACCGGATTTCCCCCGTCTTCAAAATCCCAATCTCCGCAAATACTGTCAACCACTGTAAAATCCGGTGCAATTTCTGCTGCCAGATAAGCAATGGGTCCATGAAGTCCCATAGCATGAAAGTGCCTTTTTTCGCAGTTCGGTATCAATCCCTTTAAGTTTTTCAGTGCACAGGTAATTTTTGTCTGACAATGCCCTTTCATAACCGGCACATTAATCAAAAAGTCTAAGCTTTTTACTTCGTCGCAGATTTTCAATTCCATTCCCTGACAGGAATATGTTTGATACGTATCTTTTTGTAAATCTATAAAAGGCACATGGTATCGCTCCGAAAGCTCATAATATCCGCAGACCTCCGCTGCTTCTGCTGTTTTATCTCCTACCCATGAGCTTTCCAACATTACCAGATTAGAAAAACCTCTTTCCTGCAAATATTCAATAATTCCCGCCACAATTTCACTGTGGGTAGTTGCTCCATAAGAAGCCTCAGAAGGTGCTACCAAATTTGGTTTTATTCCTATTTTACACTCTTTGCTTAAAATTCGGCCTTCTAAATCCGCTTCCTGTAAAAGAGTTTTTGTCATTTGTTTATATTCTGTTCCGTAAATCGCCAGAATTTCCTGCTTTTCCACTTAATTACTTTCCTCCTGTTTCAAGCGTTAAATATCGGTGCCAAAGAACTTTGACTCCAACATCTTTTTATAGAATAGTATTAAGCCCGATAGAAAGTCAATATTTTCCTCTATAAATCATCTAAAAGAGCCGTACTTTTTGCATAAGCGGTACTTTTCGCTTCAAAAAAGTCTGTCTTTACCATATTTGCATTGGAATAATAACTCACCCATTTCATACTCTCCGGCTCTTTTTCATATCCCGGATACACTACGTCAAAGCCCAAGCCTGTAAAGCGTAAATTACCCAGATATTTTATATATTCTGTAATCATTTCTTTTGAAATTCCGGGGATATCGTCTCCCAAAACATAGTGCCCCCACGCAATCTCCTGCTCCACACCCTCCATCAGCATTTCCTTTAAAGCTTGTATATTTTCTTTCGTAAAAAGCTCCGGTTCTTCCTCTTTTAACTGCAAAATCATATTTCGAAACAGCCACAAATGAGTATTTTCATCTCTGTTAATATAACGAATTTCTTGCGCAGAGCCGGGCATTTTCCCATTTCTACTTAAATTATAAAAGAACATAAAACCACTGTAAAAGTAAATTCCTTCTAAAATATAGTTTGCCATCATGACTTTCAGCAGTGTAAAGCTGTCTTTTTTCATTTGAAATTCATTATATAATTCGCCGATAAAGGTATTTCTCTTTAACAGCCTTTCATCTGTTTTCCACTGATACAAAATCTCATTACGCTTTTCCGGACTGCAAATTGTATCCAACATATAGCTATAACTTTGGCTATGCACACATTCTTGAAAGGTCTGAATGGAAAGGCATAAGTTTATTTCATTTGCCGTAATATATTCTCCGATACAAGGCAAATTTGCAGACTGAATGGAGTCTAAAAACACCAGAAAGCTCAAAATTTTATCGTAAGCCTGACGCTCTTTTCCTAAAAGCTCCCCATAGTCTTTTCTGTCCTGAGAAAGATTGATTTCCTCCGGTATCCAGAAATTATTCATTGCCTGACGATACCAGTCCTTCACCCATCCATACCGCATGTTGTTGAAATCATTTAAGTTAGTAGTATTTCCGCCAATCATCCTGCGAAAACGCACATCTGTGTCTCCACTTGGATTAAACAGCGGTTTTTTCTTTAATTCTGTCATCTCGTTCTCCTTCTTCCTATGAAGCACAGCTTTCACATTCCTCCACTTCAAGGGATTTACTTCTCACATAATAAATCGTTTTTACTCCTGCTTCCCATGCCTCTACATACAGGTGAAAAAGCTGTCGCAGCGTATAATTGTTGGTAATATATAAGTTTAAGCTCTGTGCCTGATCAATATGTCTCTGTCTGACACCGCAGGCTTTTACACTGAAACTCTGGTCAATATTATGCGCATTCCGGTAGTAATAATAAGTATCCAAAGACAAATCCGGAGCTACTCTCGGCAGCATGCTTCCCTTCTTTTCTTCCATGAAAAACTTCTTCATAACAGGGTCCAGCCCTGCCGTAGTTCCTGCCAGAATACTGGTACTACTGGTAGGCGCTGCTGCTAAAAGATAACCGTTTCGCATACCTGTATTTCTTACTTTATACTCTAATTCTTTCCATTCTTTTGACACGTAATTTCGCTTTTCAAAATATGCGCCAGTATGCCAGTCACTGCCTTCAAAAAATTGATAAGTACCTTTCTCTTCTGCCAAATCCGCACTTGCCAAAACAGTAAAATAATTTATCATTTCAAACAATTCATCTGCAAATTTTAAGTGCTCCTCACTTTCCCAAAGAATGTTTTTCTTTGCCAAAAGATGATGATATCCGCTTACTCCAAGACCAATTCCTCTGTACTTTTGATTGGTAATTTGTGCATAGGGAACAGGATAAAAATTCAAATCTATCACATTATCAAGGGCTCTTACCGCTGTCCCGACAATATCTTTCATGTATTTTTTATCTTCTACGGAAAGATGCCCAAGAGAAAGACTCGCCAGATTACATACCACAAAATCACCCGGTTTTGTGGTTGTAACCACTACGGTTTCACCGTCTTTTGTTTTAATTTCAGTGGAGATACTTTCTGTTTCCTGCATATTCTGGGCAATCTCTGTGCACAGATTAGAACAATAAATCATTCCCTTATGCCCATTGGGGTTGGCACGATTTACCGTATCTCTGTTAAAGGTAAAAGGTGTTCCCGTTTCTGCTGCTGATTTTAAAACCATACGTACAATTTCTTTTATGGTAATGCTGCGTTTTTTAATTCGTTCATCTTCTATACACTGTCTGTACTTTTCTTCCCATTCTTCTCCGTAGCAATCTTCCAAACGCCATCCCTTCACCATAAAAATTTCATGAGGACACATTAAATACCACTTCTGTTCCAAATCCTCCTTTGCCATTTTCCAAAACAAATCAGGATAGCACACTGCCGGAAAAATGTCATGAGCCTTCATTCTGTCATCTCCGTTATTGGTACGAAGCTGTAAAAATTCAGGTAAATCTCTATGCCATACATCTAAATATACCGCAGCCGCCCCTTGTCGTACCCCCAGCTGGTCCACAGCTACGGCAGTATCATTGACAAGACGTATCCAGCGGATAACGCCTCCCGCCGCTCCTTCAAAGCCTCGTATGGTACTTCCTGTTGCTCTCACCTTTCCGAAATACATTCCCATACCGCCACCGAACTTACTGACTTTTGCAAAATTATCAATGCTTCTGTAAATCCCCTCTAAGCTATCGGGTACTACATCAATAAAGCAACTGGAAAGCTGATGGTATGGCTTTCTTGCATTTGACAAGGTAGGTGTAGCCATGGTCACTTCCTGCTTACTGAGCATGTCATAAAACTTCTTCACCCACTTCATTTTATCCTTCATTTCCTTCATTGCCAGATGAAGGGCAATTCCCATGTACATTTCCTGCGGTGTTTCCAGTTTAATATGGTCATGGGTCTGAATAACATAACGATTTAAGAGCAAATCCAGTCCCGAATAATTAAATAGGTTATTGCGTTCTGGCTTCATATAACTTTCTGCTTCCAGAATTTCCTCTTCCGAATAATTTTCTAAAATATAACTCCCATATAATCCCTCTTTTGTAAGATACTGGATTTTCTCGTAGAAACTTTCAATTCCTCTTTTCGCCAATTCTGTTTTTAACCTTTTTTCAAATTTCATATATAAAAAGCGGGCACCGATGTATTCCCATTTTGGTTCTGTCTCCTGCGTCAGTTCCACGGCAGCCTTCGTCAATGCCTGTAAAATATCTTCCTCTGTCATATTTTCTCTTTTCAAACGCTCATATCCCTGTTCCAGCTTACAGACATTATATTCTGCTTCAGGAAATTTCTTCATCACCTGACTGATATAATTTTTCATTTCCTTGCTCCTTTAATTTCATCCTATACTATATCTTGTATTCTCTGTTACCCATCATAGCATATTTTCCGTTTTAATACTAGAGTTTTTTAATCCATTTTAGAAAACGGATAATGTATTTCTCCTGAAACGCAAAAAGAAACCATAGATTTTCTCCATAGTTTCTCTTTTATATAAAATTTTATTTCGATTTTTTAAATATAATCCTTTTGCTTGCAATATAGTTTAACAAAATCACGATAATATTGGCTGCAAATTTACTAAACATATCGTTTAGACGAAAAACACCCACAAACAGGAGCATACTTCCCCAATCAACAACACCGGTGCTCAATCGGCAAATAAAGAAATAAAATGCTTCTCTTACTATTTCTGCCGGATTTTTTGCTTCACTTTTAAATACCCATTTACGGTTTGTAACATAAGCAAAAATCAAAGCCAAAAGCCACGCTATAACTGTACTCGGCATCATCCCAAAATCACACAAATATGCCAAAGTCCAATATCCTATCATATTTACAGCAGTTGTACAAACTCCAAAAAACAGATAGGGAATGATGTCTTTATATTTTTCCAATAGTTCTTTTCTGCTCACTCTGTCATCTACTTCCTATCTTTTCTTGCCAGCTCTTTTTCTGCCGTCTGAAGTGCTGCTTCTACAACCTTATCCATATCGTAATACTTATAATTACCAAGGCGTCCTCCAAATATCACGTTTGTTTCCTTTTCCGCCAATTCTCTGTATTTCTCAAACAGTTCATTATTCTGCTCGTTATTTACCGGATAATAAGGCTCCATTCCCACTTTCCATTCTGAAGAATATTCTCTGGAAATAACAGTTTTCTCCTGTTTTCCAAATTCAAAATGCTTATGCTCAATAATTCTTGTATAAGGAACCTCTCTGTCTGTATAATTTACCACAGCATTTCCCTGATAATTATCCATATCCAGAACTTCTGTTTCAAAGCGCACAGAACGATACTCCAATGCTCCCAGTTGATATCCGAAATACTCGTCAATCATTCCTGTAAATACCACTTTATCCGCTATATTTTCATTCTCTTTTCTGAATGTAAAATAATCCGTATTGGTTTTTACCTCTATACCTTCCAACATTTTTTCTACAATCGCTGTATATCCGCCCTTTGGTATTCCCTGATAAATATCATTAAAATAATTATTGTCATAAGTAAAGCGGAAGGGAAGCCTTTTGATAATAAATGCAGGAAGCTCTGTACACGGACGTCCCCACTGCTTTTCTGTATATCCCTTTATCAGCTTTTCATAAACATCTGTTCCCGCTAAAGAAAGCGCCTGTTCCTCCAGATTTTTAGGTTCTGTAATATGTAATTCTTCAATCTGCTGTGCAATGATCTCTTTTGCTTCTTTTGGCGTACGAATTCCCCACATTTTACTAAATGTATTCATATTAAAAGGAAGATTATATAACTCATCTTTATATACTGCAATGGGAGAATTAATGTAATTATTAAACTCTGCAAATTGGTTCATATATTCCCAAATTGCTTTGTTAGAAGTATGAAAAATATGTGCCCCATACTTATGTACATGTATCCCTTCTATGTCTTCACAATAAACATTTCCGGCAATATGAGGTCTTTTATCAATAACCAGACATCTCTTTCCCTTTTTCTTTGCCTCATGAGCAAACACTGCGCCAAACAAACCTGCGCCTACTATTAGATAATCATACCTCATAATTTTCTCCCTTTTTCTCTGTATATTTTAATTAACAGAGATAATATTAGCATATCATTGGCGTTTTTTCAATCCCATCACAGACTGCTGTCGATGTCTTTTTACAATTATTCTGCCTGAAAACTAATCCTTTGTTTCTCTACATCCACTGTCGCCTCAATTCCAAAAGGAATAATACATCTTGGAAGTGCATGACCTATATTGACATTATATACAATAGGTAATGCAAGATTATCAATCGTTTCTATCAGCACTTTTTTGTACTCTTCGTAATAAGTTTCATCCATGGGTTTTCCTATCAGCAATCCATTCACTGCTTCAAACACTCCGGTCTCTTTTAATTTCAAAAGCGCCTTTTTCAGCTTATCCGGTATCATCTTTTCTTCGCTGGTTTCCAAAAGCAGAATTTTTCCTTTCCACTCATTTTTAGAAGGAAACAATTGATATTTACTGCAAAGCTCCGGTGAATTTTCGTATCTCTCACCATCAAATATATCAAATATGGTATCCAAACATCCACCTAAAATTTTACCGGAGAAAACAGCACTTCCCTGTAATAGCTCATATCCCCTGTTAGGCTTTTCCGGAAGCTCCACTCCTACCTGATTTTCATCATAATTCGTTCTTCCCTCATACCACACATCACTTGGGGAAATCTCTTTAATTGTGCCTGTCGTAATCAATTCTTCAAAATATTCCTTTGTATAAGGCAGCATTTCTTTTCCTAACTCGCAGATATCGGAAAGAAATGACTGTCCGTAAAAAGTATTTAATCCTACTTTATGAAGCATAAAATGGTTCATGGTACTGTCTGAAAATCCTAAAAATATTTTCTTTGTAACTACCTTTTGCAGTTCTCCGTTCTCGAACAAATAAGGAAGCAGTCGATACGTGTCATCACCACCGATGGCACACAATATCATATCGATTTCCGAATCGGAAAATGCCTGTAAAAGGTCTTCTGCTCTTTTATCAGGGTGCTCTTTTAAATAATCAATTCCTTTTAAAGCATGATCCATAAACTTTACTTTCAACCCATAATTCTTTAACCTGTCAATGCCTAAATCCAATTCATGCTTTACAAAATCTTCCCCGATTGTTCCACTTGATAAACTGACAATTCCCACTGTTTTCACCATATTCTTCCTCCCCATATATTCAACCTGATTTTCCACAAATTATATCACAGTTTTTATATTTTTAAAGCTTTTTCAATATTTTTTTCTGATTTTTTCATCCGAATATCCCTCCAATTTCTTATATAATTCATCAAGTATGATATTTACATGTAAAATTGCAAGCTCTATATCCTCTCTGGCATCTGAAATTTTACTCTGCACCAAATAGTCTGTAATAAATCCATCCAAAAAGAAATCTGCAAAAGTAAGAAAATCTCCAATTTCAATCTGTAAGTGCAAAGCTTCTCTCACATCATTTAATTCTCTTTGAAAAAGCTGCAGTTCTGTTTTCGCCTGCTCCAACAAAGCTTCTGCTTCTTTAATCCGAGAATGTTTCATATAACCGCTAAAGAAGCCTCCTGCAAACATATCAAAAATCCCCCATTTTCCTGCATTTTCTAATTTTTCACCTGCATAATACAGGCTCTGCAAAGCCTGCTCTCCTGCTCTTATTGCTTCCTGTACTTCTTTTCTCATAATTTGATTACACATAATAATCCTCCTTCTGTATCAGCAAATCTCTGTGGAAGAAGTATGAAGTAAGAAATAAAAGGAATAAAAAAAGACCTCTATCATGACCTCTGTCACAATAAAAGTCTTGCTTTCTCATTTGCTACGGGTATCTCTCGATACCGGGTGACGATTACAAAACCATCTTTCATAACCTATCTATAAAAGATGTTAAGCTACTCCCTTTTACTTTTGCTTGTTAAAAGAATAGCACAGAACTAAAAGAAATTCAAGAAGAATTTTGTAACATCTTATTTCTCATTGATGGCAGCCCAGGCAGCTATCAACAGAACATATTCTTCAAAAAAGACCTTGAAACTCTGATTTCTCAAAGTTCAAGGTCTCATTTTATGCTTGGACACTTTCACGCTTTTGCATGAATTATATGAATTTTTTCACTTTCTGTGAATTATTTCGCATTAATAGCAGCCTGCGCAGCAGCAAGTCTGGCGATTGGTACACGGAATGGTGAGCAGGAAACGTAGTCTAAACCAATCTTATGGCAGAATTCTACGGAACTTGGATCTCCACCGTGTTCTCCACAGATACCGATGTGTAATTTTGGATTTACAGGTTTACCTAATTTAATAGCTGTTTCCATTAATTTACCAACACCGATCTGGTCTAATTTAGCGAATGGATCGTTTTCGAAGATTTTTGCATCATAGTAAGCTTCTAAGAATTTACCTGCATCATCACGAGAAAATCCATAAGTCATCTGTGTTAAATCGTTTGTACCGAAGCAGAAGAAGTCAGCGTCTTTAGCGATTTCGTCAGCTGTTAATGCAGCTCTTGGAATTTCGATCATTGTACCAACTTCGTAGTGTAATTCGATACCAGCTGCTGCGATTTCAGCGTCAGCTGTTTCAACAACGAATTTCTTAACGTATGCTAATTCTTTTGTATCTCCAACAAGTGGGATCATGATTTCTGGGCAAACGTTCCAGTCAGCATGAGCTTTCTGTACGTTAATTGCTGCACGGATAACAGCTTTTGTCTGCATCTTAGCAATTTCTGGGTAAGTAACTGCAAGACGGCATCCACGATGTCCCATCATTGGGTTAAACTCATGAAGAGAGTCGATGATTGCTTTAATCTGTTCAACTGTTTTGCCCTGAGCATCTGCTAATTTCTTGATATCTTCTTCTGTTGTAGGAACGAACTCATGTAATGGTGGATCCAGGAAACGAATAGTAACTGGGTTACCTTCAAGAGCTTCGTATAATTTTTCGAAATCTCCCTGCTGTTCCGGAAGGATTTTCTCAAGAGCAGCTTCTCTTTCTTCTACTGTTTCAGAACAAATCATTTCACGGAATGCGTCAATTCTGTCACCTTCGAAGAACATATGCTCTGTACGGCAAAGACCGATACCTTCTGCACCAAGCTCACGAGCTTTGATTGCATCTGCCGGAGTATCAGCATTTGTACGAACTTTCATTGTTCTGTATTTATCAGCCCATCCCATAATTCTTCCGAATTCACCAGCGATTGTAGCATCTACTGTTGGGATAATTCCATCATAGATAGCACCTGTAGAACCATCCAGAGAAATGCTGTCTCCTTCATGGAATTCTTTACCAGCTAATGTAAATTTCTTGTTTGCTTCATCCATTGTGATATCACCACAACCGGATACACAGCATGTTCCCATACCACGAGCAACTACTGCTGCGTGAGATGTCATACCACCACGAACTGTCAGGATACCCTGAGCGCTCTTCATACCTGTGATATCTTCTGGAGATGTTTCCAGACGAACAAGGATAACTTTTTCTCCTCTTGCAGCCCATTCAACAGCGTCATCTGCTGTGAATACAATTTTACCGCAAGCAGCTCCCGGAGATGCTCCAAGTGCTTTGGACATTGGTGTTGCAGCTTTTAAAGCAGCAGCATCAAACTGTGGGTGAAGAAGTGTATCTAAGTTACGTGGATCGATCATTGCAACTGCTTCTTCTTCTGTTCTCATGCCTTCATCTACAAGGTCACAAGCAATTTTCAGAGCAGCCTGAGCTGTTCTCTTACCGTTACGTGTCTGTAACATATATAATTTACCGTGTTCTACTGTAAATTCCATATCCTGCATATCTCTGTAATGTGTTTCCAGAGTTTTGCAAACTTCTTTAAACTGAGCAAATGCTTCTGGGAATTTCTGTTCCATTTCGGAAATGTGCATTGGAGTACGAACTCCGGCAACAACGTCTTCACCCTGTGCATTTGTCAGGAATTCTCCGAACAGACCATTTTCACCTGTTGCAGGGTCACGAGTAAATGCAACACCTGTACCACAGTCATCACCCATGTTACCGAATGCCATCATCTGTACGTTAACAGCTGTACCCCAAGAATATGGGATATCGTTGTCACGACGATATACGTTAGCACGTGGGTTGTCCCAAGAACGGAATACGGCTTTAACAGCTCCCATTAACTGCTCTTTAGCGTCAGCCGGGAAGTCTTCACCGATTTTTTCTTTATATTCAGCTTTGAACTGTCCAGCCAGAGTTTTTAAGTCTTCTGCTGTAAGTTCAACGTCAAGAGTAACACCCTTTTCTTCTTTCATTTTGTCGATAAGCTCTTCAAAGTATTTCTTACCAACTTCCATAACTACGTCAGAGTACATCTGGATAAATCTTCTGTAACAATCCCATGCCCAACGAGCATTTCCTGATGCTGCTGCCAGAGTTTCAACAACTTCTTCATTTAAACCAAGGTTCAGGATTGTATCCATCATACCTGGCATAGAAGCTCTTGCTCCGGAACGAACAGATACAAGAAGTGGATTTTCTTTATCTCCGAATTTCTTTCCTGTTACTTCTTCCATTTTAACGATAGCTTCCATGATCTGTTCCATGATTTCATCGTTAATCTTTCTTCCATCTTCATAGTACTGAGTACAAGCATCTGTTGTAATTGTAAATCCCTGTGGTACCGGAAGACCTAATTTTGTCATCTCAGCAAGGTTTGCACCTTTACCACCGAGAGTGTTTCTCATGGATGCGTCACCTTCGGTGAACATATAAACCCATTTTGCCATTTTGAACATTCCTCCTAAATGTAGATACTGGAAAAATAAACTTCTAGTTTCTATTTTTCTCAGTGCGGGCGAAATGTACCCGCACACAATATATTTTAACATAAGAAGTAAGATAGTCAAGCAAGAATATTTAAAAAATCCGCAGATTTTAACAATATTTTTTCTGCTTTTGTCAGCATAACTGCCAGAATATCTTGTTTTTTACTTATTTTACTGCATAACGCCTGAGCTGTTAAATGAATACCATACGCCGTCAATATAATGACGACCTGTAACCATTGCTCCTGAACTATTCAAATAATACCAATTTCCGCCAAGGTACAACCAACCGGTCTGCATTGCTCCCCACTGGTTCATGTAGTACCATTTATCGTATACCTGCTGCCAACCGGTTGTCATCGCTCCCCACCGGTCCATATAATACCAATTCTTGCTGATATACTGCCAACCGGTCTGCATTGCTCCTCCGTCATTCATATAATACCAATGACCGGATATCTCCTGCCAGCCCGTTGTCATTGCTCCCCACTGGTCCATATAGTACCATTTACCGTATACCTGCTGCCAGCCTGTTGTCATATATCCGCTTTCGTTAAACCAATACCAATGATCATCTATATATTCCCACTGATTTTTAGGATATTCTCCGTTTTTATAACGATACCACCATCCGGTACTGTCCTGCACCCATTTTCCTCTTTTATAGTAGCTCTCTAAAGGTTCTGTTCGTGGTGTGATATATTTTGTATAATCTTTATATCCAAAGTTAATGTCTACGTTTCCTTTTACACCATCCACTAACCCTGTACTGCAACACTGCCAGATTTCTCTTTTTATATTGGGATTTGGACTTACGCTGTAACTGGCAATCCATTTTTCTACATCTCCCAACAGTGACCAGTCTATATAATTTTGATACCAATTTTCATTGGCATATACCATAGGGGTATATCCTGCTGACTGAATTTCATCAGCAAAAGCTCTTGCAATTTTTCCCAGTTCCTCTTTGCTCAAAGCCTCCTGCACTTTATCCTCTAAATCAATAGCCACAGGATAGGAAACCTTATATCCTTTTAAATTCTCAATTACGAATTCCGCATCACGAACTGCTTCTTCTTCATTCGTTGCTTTACTGTAATAGTAAACACCTACGGGAATTTGAACCTTCTCAGCTTCCTTCATATTTCTCTGATAATATTTATCTAACTGATTGGTATTATATCCCAGTCTAATCATTGCAAACTCAATTCCATCGTTTTTTACTGCCTGCCAGTCAATTTCTTCCTGCCATTTTGATACATCAATTCCTTTTAAAGAACCTTCTTCGTATGTATTATCATCTATCCAATATCCTTTACTGTTAAAGTAATACCACTGACCGTCTATTTTTCTCCAAGAAAGTTTTGGACGTGTTCCGTCACTGTACTCATACCATCTTCCCTGTTCGTCTTCTTTCCATTCTCCTTCCGGTTTTCCTCTTTCTTCATTATAAAGCTCGATATTTTCCTCTAAGTAACTTTCTTCTTTCATAGAAGAACCTGCTGTTTCTGTTTCTGCCTGTGCATAAATCGGTACTGACCAGAAAAAAGCACTTGCGAGAATTCCTATTCCCAATATCCTTATAAATTTTTTCATTTTCCACCTCTTACCCTTCTATAAAAATATGAAAAGAAGATATTGAAAACCATAAATTTTGATTTATCAATATCTTCCTTTATTTTCAGCTCATATATCTAATTTGTCAAGTCTATTCTCTTAACTTCTACCTCTCACTTTCTGTAAAACCATGTGAAAGACATCTTTAAAGAAATAAAATATCAAAGCCAACGCTACCAGCATAACAACTATATTTTGCCACAGATTTCCATACTGATAAGCTATGGTTACACAAATAAACCCAATAATAACAATAACTATATTTCTGTACTCTATTGATATATGCAGTTCCTTCTTTAACAGCACCAATCTTGTGATACAAATCAATAAAAATCCAATCGCCAAAGCCACATTAGATGCCTGAAGTCCTAACTTTGGTAATAACAAATGAATACATACTACATTTGCCACACTTCCGATTAACATTGTAATGAATAATAACTGGTTTTTCTTTATGGCACTAAAAGTATTGCCTAAAAAGCTGCTGATTGTAGAGAGAATGGTTCCTAAAAGATAAAAGGGGATTAATTCTTTTCCCACACCATAAGCTTCGTTTACCATAAGAGGATATATAATAAAGATTGATGGAATTAATATCACTAATCCGACACCCATACTTTTTATATAATTATTAGTCGCCACAGAATAAAATTCTCCAAGTCCGTCTTCTTTCGCTGACTTAGAATATGCCAACTCCTGCCATGCCATTTGGAAACAGGTTGTAAATAAAGTAATCATAGAGCCAAATCTTCCAGCAATCGCATAATATCCGTTTGCCTCCGGTCCCAGATAATCATTTACCGCAATTCTGTTATAGCTTGTCAAGAACCAGTATGCTACTGAATTCAGGCATAACGGCAATGAAAAGAGCAGCATTTCTTTAAACAGCTTTTTATCAAAATATTTAAAAGAAAACAAATGACGTTCGTGAATTCCCACAACCATAATAACAATATTCACTACATACCCAATGCAGCTGGCAATAAACAGCGCACTGTAATCCATTTTAAACTGGACTAACAGAAGAATATTGAAAACGATTGTTGTAATAGAACCGATTAAACCGGATGTTGTATATAACACATTTTTTTCATATCCTCTGGCAATATATCCCACCAAAGTCTGGGTATTCATTAAAATACCATATAAAAACAGCCAGAAAGGATACTCTACATGCAGAGCCGGCGCTGCTACAATAATAATAATTGTATATAATATCGTAGATGTAGTAAAAATGGCAAATCCACAGTTTATCGGTTTCTTTCTGTTTTCTCCTGCATATTCATACATAAACCGCATTATACCGGACCATATATCCAAAAATAACACAGAGCATAAAAACATAATATAAGCATTATACAAATCATACGTTCCATAGTCAGCGGGGCTGATATACGATGTATATAACGGCAAAAGCAAAAAAGAAATCAGTTTTGTCAACACAGTTCCTACAAAATATATCCCTGATGATTTAATAAATCTCCATAAATCTTTCATAGCTATTCCTCTATATATTCCCAGACTTTAAAATTATGTGCCAGACAACGTTTTTCCTCAGGAGGTAATGTCATATAATCACCATAATTTGTTGTAAGCATTTTGTCATACTCTTTTGGTGCTTTGTACATTTTCCCTTCAAACTCCAGCTGGATTGTCTCCTCCCAAATTTCTTTTTTCATAATCTCTCTGTCCGAAAATCTCGTGCACAGACATCCCATCCACTCCGCATCTTTCACGGTATTTTTTGCAATGAATTTTTCCATTTTTCTGGAAATTCTTGCAGGACCTATCATTCTTAATATTTTCCAGAGAATTTTTCTCCCGAAATTCTTCTTCGCATCCTCATGAAGAATTTTATCCATGGAAAGCATGGAATACAACCTTAGCTTTTCTAATTTTTCACATTTTTTCAAAAATGCCTGTCTTTTCTCTGTATCACTTGATACGCCGTCATAAGGAAAAATATCAATATAAAGTCCCAAATCTGCCTGTTCCTCTACATCGTGCTCTTCCAGCTTTGTTTTTGTATCAATTACTTTCATAAATGGATAAATATATTTCTTGTCATCTCTGCAATCTAACAGCTTGTATCGGTTATCTCTGTCCCAAATTTTTCTTAACTGTTCATAGTCTTTTCTGGGCATTAAGATATCAACATCATCATCCCACGGAATAAATCCCTTGTGACGGACTGCACCAAGCAACGTTCCATACCCTAAAAAATATTTTAAATTATTACTATCACATATTTTAGCCACATAATCCAGAATGTCTACCTCAAGCTGTTTGATTTCATCTAAATCTGTAAGCTGTTTTTTCTTTAAACTCATTTTTTTGCCTTTCCCGCTTTATAAGTCTATACACAATACTTAATGGTTTACCATTTCTTTAATTTTCTTTTCTATTATTTCTGAAGAAAATCCTTTTTCTTCAAGCTGATTTCTTTTTGTAACTTTTTTATAATCTTTATATTTTAAAATTTCATCAACCCATGCCTCTGCTCCTGCATCCAAACTAAAAAATTTAACTAAATCTGTGAGTTTCGTTTCTTTTCCAATGGTATCGGAAATCAAACATGGAATTCCTCCCGCCTGAGCCTCTACCAGAGAAAACGGAAGCCCTTCAAATAAAGAAGGAAAAACAACTACATCTATCGCCTGTAAAATTTCAGGTATATCTTTACGCATTCCTAAAAATAAAATTTTATCATCAATCTTTTTTTCTTTTGCATAGTTTTTTGTTTCTTCCCACAAAGGACCTTCTCCACAAGAAACCAATACTGCATCTTCCTTTTTGCAAAGTTCTGCAAAAATATCTATTAAAAATTTATGATTTTTCTCCTTTGCAAAACGTGCTACATTGCCGATAACAAATTTTCCTTCTATGCCAAGTTCTTTTCTTTTTTCCGTTCTCAGTGTTTCATTCGGTTCGTATTTTCCTATATTTACTGCATTTGGAAAAATCACAACGTCCTCGGTCTTTGAGCCAAAGAACCATTCTGCCGCCTCTTTTGAACAGGCAACTCTGTAATCAATATACTTTCCTACATTTCTTTTGTTCATATTGTGCATCAATAAGGTAAACAATGTCCCCATATTTTTTGATTGGTGACTATGGCAAATTACATTTTTTATTCCGCTGTTTTTTGCTTCCTTTATACAGTCAATAGAACTAAGAGTCGTTTTGTTAAACCAGAATACATCATATTGATTGTTTTTAAAAACTTCTTTAATATCGTTTTTATATTTTGATACACTTACATATCTAGGTGTTATTTTATGTATTTGAGAACCATTTCTCAGAAATTCCTCCTGATAGGGAATTGACTCATCTACGGTTATAAAATCCACTTGCCATTCATCTTTTAGAGCTTCATAAATGGTGCATACAAATTTTTCCACACCACCCATGTTACTGCTCATTCCATCGATTAGTATTTTTTTCATCTCTATATTCCTCTCATCTCCGGCTGAAACTTTTTAATATAAAAAGAGCTTCCAAGGCTTTTGTCATACTATGTTTAACAAGAAACACTGCTACTTTCTGTACTGTCCTTCTGACCTCTGCATGGGCAGCAGCTTTTTGAATATTCGGATTTTTCATCCAGCTATTTAAAACTTCTTTTTTCTTTTTCTTATCATATCCGGATATTGTAAATAAATCTGTCAATCCATAGAAAAAGAAGGTGATAAAAATATTACTGATATGAGTTTCCGCTGTTTCTCCCACATGAAACTTACTGCAAAATTCCATACTTTCAAGATATAGTCTTTCTGCAATCTCAATACTGTCTTTTCTGTATCGTCTGTTTAAACTTCCCTGTCCAATAATATAATTATAAAAACTTTCTTTAATAAAAGAAATTTTATTCATATTTTTCATGTTGTGAAGATTAAAAATCAAATCCTCTCCCAAAGATAAGTCTCCCGGAAACTTTTCAGACAGTTTTTCCTTTTTATACAATTTATTACATGGGGAATTCAACAGAAACTTTTCGAATATATTCGGATATTCTTTTCCCAATTCTGCCATTGTAATTGTTTTGTCTATCTCAGGCAATCGAACATCATTCTTATCCGGAAAAACTTCTGTATAGCCACACATAACCATGTCTGCATCGGTTTCCTCTATACGGTTCACCAAAGCTTCTATCATATTTTTTTCAATATAATCATCACTGTCCACAAACTGTATATATTGTCCCAAAGCCAAAGAAATCCCTTCGTTCCTTGTAGCCGATGCACCTTTATTCTCTCTTTCAATATACCGTATTCTTTTATCATGTTCTGCATATTTCTTGCAGATTTTTCCGCTGCTGTCTTTTGAACCATCATTAATCAGAATTAACTCTAACTTCTGGTAGCTCTGGTTTAAAATACTCATAATGCATTTTTCTAAATTTTTTTCTGCATTATAAACCGGTACAATGACACTTACCATTTTTATTTCCTTTCCTTTGTGTAGTAACCCACATAACCTATCATAATCCAAAAGATAATTGCCTGAAAATTCATTCCCAGTACAATTCTGCTTTCTACCAGTTCTCCTACCAACCATACCGGAATAAATGCCATGATACACTTTCCGTAAGTAGATATATTCGGATTAAAAATACCGAAGGCTACCTTTTTCAGTACACACAGTAAATACAATGCAAATAAGATAAATCCTACTGCACCGCAGGAAACCAAAACCGTAATATAGATATTATGGAGACCGCCGCCACCGGAATTGATATATGCACCTTTTGACATTTCTTCTACTAAAACGTCATCAATAGAGCGATATCCAATCCCGAATACAGGACTCTTTGTGTAAGCTTTTAAGCCCATTTTCCACAAATCGCTTCTTCCTGTACTGATACTTTCCAAATTATTTTCCTTTTTATCCAGTCTTTCCAGACTTGTGCTCGGTTTCTCTCCTTTTCCATGAAGAAATTTATCTTTTTCGGATAGATGGCTTTCCGCATCCGGCATTACTTCTTCAATCGCTACCGGAATATACCCTAATCCTGTTTTCAGTAAATTTCCTCCTGCAATTACGACAACACACAACACTGCTGTAACAACCGCTTTATAACACCATTTGAGTGCCTGTTTTGTTTCTTTAAAATTATATTTCTTAATAAATAACAAGTATATAGCAATATAAGTAAGTAAACAAATCCAGCCGCCTCTGCTCTGTGTTAAAATAAAGCATAAACTTTGAATAACAATATTCATTCCTAAAAAGATTTTTACTCCCAATTTCTTCTTAGGCAGCAATACTGTTAAAAGAATAGATACATAATTTAAAACAGAACCTGAGTTAGGATTGTACAATCCCCAAAGTCTGTTTTCTCTCATACCATATACAAAAGTAGTCTCTCCATGGCTTATTTCTACTGAAACAGAAAATAGAAACATCAAAAATCCAACAAGTGAAAATACAAATGTGATAATTACCACAATCCATGACAATATTGATAATTCTTTTTTTATTTCCTTTTCGTCTCTGTCTATGTCACAATAATTCATTGCAAAAAACAACATTCCAGTGTAACCCAGAATTGCCACTTCATTAATCAAATGCTCTGTTCCGCTTACTAAAATAGTAATGGCATAGGAGCAACAAAAAAGAAATAATTGTACATATTCAAGCTTTAAAAAGGTTTTTGTTCTCTTAATGAACAAATATGCCACACAAAGAAAACACCATACACAACAAAGCTTATATATGTCTCTTCCCACATCATTTATATAGGGAATTGTCGTAAATAATCCCAAAACTACCAACAAACATTTTGTCAAAAAAATAATCGTATTTTCTCTATTTTTTGATACTTCCATAATTTTTCCTCTTTATTTCTCTAATGATTTTATCGCCTCATAATTACGTTTACAATTTTCTGTATCCCAAAGGGGGAAAAATTCTTTTTCTCTCTCCAAATAAGTTTCTTCTATCTGCAAATTGCGTTTTGCAAGTTTCTCTAGTGCATTTTCTAATTCTTCCAAAGTTTCACAGACTGGTCCAAAACCATCTCGCTTATATTCAAAATACCCCTGCTGATACTGTCCTTTTCGGAATTTTTCCATATCAAACTGATAATAAATCATAGGTTTTCTCATATAACCAAAATCCATAAAAATACTGGATAAATCTGTAATCAGGAGTGCTGACTCTTTCAACAGACCTTGGACATCATATTGCTTCCAGTCTGCAATGGTAATATTTTCTGAATTTGTTTTAAATTCCTCAATATACTTTTGCATATTTCTATGTGGATAAAAAATAAGTTCCAAATTGTTTTCTTTTAAAATTTTATCAATCTTTTCGCTATTTAATACAGCATTCCAATGCTGATAATAATCTGTACTCACAAAATTTTTCACATCACTGTCCAATTCCTTAGATTTTGATGTAGGCGTTGCAATCCATTCCCTCCATGAAGGCATTACTAAAACTTGATTTTTCTTCACTTTAAAGTCATGCAATCCGTCAAATCTGGTTAATCCCAAATACTTGACATAACCTTCCGGATATCCATAAGTATCTCGAATAAAATTATATTCCTTTAATGCTCCGCACACAAACAAACGCATTTTTGTATTTTCATAATAACACCATGGCATGTCATTACAAATTACTCCATGCTGCAAAAACACTCTGGTATTTTTCAGAATACCGTATACTTCTAATAAATAGCATACTGCTGCATTAGGCTTTCCGCCCTTTTGTGAACTGATGTTTTTACTGGCAGCAAGATAATACGCCCAGTGTTTATAACTGCTGTACTGTATCACCTCTCCCAAGTCTTTCACTCTGTTATAGTCTACGGATTTTTTATTAATTGCATAAACAACATCCTGTTGAGGCTGCTGCTCTCTTATGTACTTAAATAACCAATACCCGTTGTCTCTGGCTTCATTATAATCTTCACAAATTAACCACATATCCGGGCGTTTCTTTTTCAAATATAATGCGTAGGGTATTGCGCATACGCACGTTCCGATTGCCAGAATATCTTTAAATTTCACTCGCTCCAGCTTTTCTTTTAAATTTCCCAATTTCTTTACCTCTTATATTTCCAAAATGGCAATTTTATCATTCCTACCAAGCTTCCAATTCCATAACTGATATGAAGTAAAAAAAATAAAAATGGCAATGCAAGCTGACACCATGTCTTTTTTTCTCCCTTTACAGATAAGAAAGACATTCCCACAGCAACCAGCCAATATAATCCCCACATCAAATATGCGAGAATTGGAAATCCAAATGCAGCTAATATACTTGTTCCAATTATTCCCAAAACAAAGCATAGTGGTACAAAGTGGTAAATGGATAAGCATTTCGGGCATGCTTTCAGAGTTAATGCTACCCAATATCCGTTTCCGTATTTCTGTTTCAGCATTGCTTTCAGAGAATTTCTGGTATGCTGATAAGAAACGATATCCGGAGAATAGCAGATTTTATATCCTGCCTCTCTTATTCTGTAATTTATCTCATTATCCTCTGTTCTTCCCAGTTGTTCATTGAAAAAGCCCACTTTGTCAAATACTTCTCTTTTATAGGCTCCATGAAAAACTGACTTTACGTAGGTCTTTTTTTCGCTTCTTCTATAAGGCGCAATACTGCTTCCGAACATGGACTGTTCCGCTAATAAAAGAGTCTCCTTCCATGGGGTACTCTCATCAATAATATTCGGTCTGAGTCCGCCGGAAACATACTCTCCCGACTCTAAAACTTTCACATTCTTTTCCACAAAATCTTCCGGTATTTCTGCATGGGCATCAATTCTTACAACTGCATCCCCATGGTAATTTTTCAAAATAACATTCCAGCCTCCGGCCAATTTTTTTTGCGGATTATCCAAAACCTGTATATTACAAAAATCTTTGTTTTCTTTCTTAAATTTTTCCATCAGGCTTTTTGTATCATCTTTTGACATACTGTCTACCAGCACAATTTCCATCTTATCATGAGGGTAAGTCTGCGCTTTGATACATTCAAACAATTTCGGTAATGTATTTTGTTCATTATAGGCAACAACGCCAACTGATATAATCATCTGAAAACTCCTATTTTATTACTGCTGCTACTGTTGCGAACATGGTTTTAATATCTTCAAAAAAACTGAATTTTTCAATCGCTTTTAAATTATATTTCATTTTTTCAGGCAATACCTGATGAATATAAACCTCATCTGCATTCTTCGCATCTTCCAGTAATTTTTCTTCATCTTTATATTCAATACTTGCTCTTGATGTAACTCCTGCCGGAAGGAGCAATGTCGCCTTCATTTCATTGGTATAATGAGCAACATATTTTTCCACTTCCGGTCTTGTACCTACAAAAGTCATATCACCTGTAAGAATATTAAATAACTGAGGAAGTTCGTCCAGACGGCATCCTCTTAACAGTTTTCCCATTCTTGTTACTCTCATATCTCCTTTTGTAGTAACCTGTGTACCAATTTTTTCCGCATTTTCTACCATTGTACGGAATTTACAAATACGGAATTTCTTTCCATAGGCTGTCACACGAACCTGTCTGAAAAGCACAGGTCCTTTTGAGTCCAATTTAATTAGAACACTTAAAATCAACAACACAGGAGAAAGCAACACCAGTAAAATTGCAGCAACTACCACATCAAAAATGCGCTTTGCCACCAATCCTCCTTTGTGCTTTTCCAATATTTTATAATATTTCTTTACTTCCTCTACCTGCATATCCAAAGGAAGCTCGTTCCATTTCTTCATTGTCTTTTTCCTATCTTATACATTCTTTAAATGATTTAATTACATACTCCACTTCCTCATTTGTCAGCTTTGTATGTAACGGCAAAGTAATTTCATTAGAGAACATTCTGTAAGCATTCGGATAATCCTGAATATCAAATCCCAGCTTTTTATATGCAGTAAGCATCGGAAGCGGTTTGTAATGTACGTTAGTTGCAATTCCTTTTTCTGCCATTTTTCTGATAATTTCATTACACTCTTCTCTGTTTTTACCCAAAACATGTGTGATGTATAAATGACCGCTGGATGAAAAATCTTTCCCGTAATGATGAAGATGTTCTATATTTTCCCCTACAAAGCTCTCATCATACCTCTGAATAATTTCTCTTCTTCGTGCTAAAATCTTAGGATATCTTTCTAACTGCGCCAAACCGATAGATGCCATAATATCCGTCATATTGCATTTAAAATAAGGCTCTACAATATCATATTCCCATGCACCTAACTGTGTTTTTGCCAGCGCATCTTTAGACTGTCCATGAAGTGAAAATAACATAAACTGTTTATATAATTCTTCGTTATCTATTCCATCAATATCACGCCATACAACTGCTCCGCCTTCTGCTGTTGTCAGGTTCTTAACCGCATGAAAAGAAAAGCTTGTGAAATCTGCAATTTCTCCACATTTTTTCCCTTCTCTTACAGCGCCGAAAGCATGAGCGCCATCTGCCACAACAGCCACTCTGCCGATTTTTCTCTGGATTTCATTTGTCGGTCGAAACAGGTTTTTCTTTCTTTCTAAAATTTCAAATATCCTGTTATAATCACATACAATACCCGCAAGGTCTACGGGAATAACTGCTTTTGTTTTCTCCGTAATCGCAGCTTCCAACTTCTCATAATCCATTTCATGTGAGTTCTCTGCTGTATCCACAAGAACAAGCTTTGCTCCTACATGACAGACCACACTTGCAGAAGCTGTATAAGTATATGCAGAAGTAATAACCTCATCCCCCGGTCCAATGCCTAATGCCCGTAGTGCCATCTCTGAACAAGCCGTAGCTGAATTTAGACACACTGCTTTGCTTGTATGACAAAATTCTGCAATATTCTTTTCAAATAATTTTGTTTTCGGACCGGTTGTAATCCAGCCGCTTCTTAATGTATCTACTACTTCCGTAATTTCTCTTTCTGTAATATCTGGTGGTGAAAATAAAACATCCATTTTTTATGCCTCCATGATTTTATTTCTTAATCCTGTAAGTAGGAACCAGTTTTTGCACTTTCTCTTTAATGCTCTCATCGTCATTATAACAAGCTTCTTTTAACTCTGCCAATTTATCAAAAAATGTTTCTTCATCCATCTCAATAGGCTTACCGATATGAATTAACTTATTAGCAGTTTCTTTCATGCCTTCTTCTGCCATAAGAAGCTCCTCATATAGTTTTTCTCCCGGACGAAGACCTGTATATTCAATCTTAATATCCACATCCGGTGTATAACCTGACAGACGGATTAAATTTCTCGCCATATCATCAATTCTCACAGGCGCGCCCATTTCCAGCACAAAGATTTCTCCTCCTCTTGCGTAAGCTCCTGCCTGCAAAACCAGAGATACCGCTTCCGGAATGGTCATAAAGTATCGAATGATATCTTTATGTGTTACTGTAACAGGACCGCCTTCTGCAATCTGCTTTTTAAACAACGGAATTACGCTTCCATTGCTTCCCAGTACATTACCGAAACGCACTGCCACAAATTCCGTTTTTGATATTTTATCAAAGCTCTGCACAATCATTTCACAAAGCCGTTTGGAAGCCCCCATAATATTTGTGGGGTTTACTGCTTTATCTGTGGAAATCAGGACAAAACGTTTCACACCGTATTCGCTGGCTGCCTTCGCTGTTTTATATGTTCCAAAAACATTATTTTTAATTGCTTCATTCGGACTGTCCTCCATAAGAGGAACATGCTTATGTGCCGCAGCATGATATACAATGTCCGGACGATATTTCTCAAACACCGTTTCCATTCTGTGTGTATTTCTCACAGAACCAATGAGAACCACCAAATTCAATTCCGGATGATGTCTCTTTAATTCCTGTTGAATTTCATAAGCATTATTTTCATAAACATCAAAAATAATCAGTTGTTTAGGGTTATACATGGCAATCTGACGGCATAATTCACTTCCGATAGAACCTCCTCCACCGGTAACCATAATAACTTTTTGCTCCACATACCCCATAATTTCATCCAAATTAACCCGGATAGGGTCCCTTCCCAGTAAATCTGTAATTTCAACATCTCTCAGTTTTCCGATATTCAGTTCTCCGTCAATAAGCTGATACATACCGGGTAACATCTTTAATTCGCATTTTGTCATTTTACATATTTCCAGTATTTCTCTTCGCTCTTCTTTTGAAGCAGAAGGAATTGCCAAAATAATCTTATCAATTTTGTACTTTTCTACATTTTTCAAAATGACGGAACGGTCACCTATAATAGGAATACCATTAATATATCGTCCCTCTTTATTACAATCATCATCAATCACACAGCACACTTTCATAGTAAGATGACGACTGTCTAAAATTTCTTTAATAATTGCTCGTCCGGCATCTCCCGCTCCGATAATCATCACTCTCTTCTGTGGTTCTCCGCAGCCAAAGCGCTGTTCCCTCGCTTCTTTCAGGTATCGGCAAAAACGGTAAGAAAATCGTATTCCTATCACCATTGCTGTCTGTAACATAATCTGCGCAAAAAAATAGCTTTTCGGTATTAGATACTGAAACAAACAATAGCCTATAATCTGCATAAAAAAAGAAATTGTGTTTGCCAGTATAATATAGCCCAATTCGTGAATACTGATAAATTTCCACAGACTGTGATACATTCTACAAAAATAAAATATAACTACTGTTGTAAAAATATGAATAGGCAGATAATGATACATGCTGTCTAAATATACTGCATCGATGCTGCTGTAAGAAAAATCAAATCTGGCAATCAGCGCTCCTACTGATGCCATAATAATAATCACAACATCTCCCAAAAACAAAAGTAACGCCCGTCTTACCCATTGCAAATCCATTAATCGTGGTTCTTTTCTGTTTTGTTTCACGTCTTTTGTTTCCTTTCAGCTCAACATACTTTACGATAATTTTACTTTTCTTTTACCCATACTCTTACAGTATTATATCTCAAACTCTTGGCTTAAACAAGTCAAAATCTGATTTCAGATATGAAAAGTCTATAAAACTACCATTCCCTCTGCTGTAAATTCCTATTCCCACACCGGAAAATTAAAGAAAAAAGGTACTACAAACAGCCTGTTTTGCTGCTTGTAATACCCTTTCTTCTGCTTATTTGAAATTTTTTATTTTACAACAATATTTTTATAGTACCAGTTAATTCCACCTGTGATTGTTGCATCATCTAAAGTTTTGCCTTCTTCACCAACTGTTTTTCCGTCATTTGTTTCCAGAACACCGTCAAATACGTTAAATCCTTCTTCTACGATACGTTTTTTTGCTTCATCAACTTTTTCCTGTGTTCCAGGTGCAACTAAATCTTCATTTAATGGTGCAATGTCTACTAATCCTTCTTTCATACCGCCAAAGTAATTTTCAGCTGTCCATGTTCCGTCAATTACTTTCTTAGTAGCTTCTGTATAGTATTTGCCCCAGTTCCAGATAACAGATGTTAAAGTTGCGCCCGGTGCATCTTTTTGCATATCAGAGTTGTAACCTACACCCCATACGCCTGCTGCTTCTGCTTCTGTCTGTGGGTTTGGTGTATCACAGTGCTGTCCGATTACGTCACATCCTTCTGCAATCAAAGCTTTTGCCGCATTTGTTTCTTCAGTAGGAGAAAGCCAGCTGTTTGTAACCTTTACATAAACCTGTGCATCCGGATTAACTTCTGCAACACCGATTGCAAAGGCATCTGCTCCGCCTGTTACTTCAGAGTTTTCTGAACCCATTGCTGCCACATAACCAATTTTGTTTGTTTCTGTTTTCATACCTGCAACAATACCGGATAAATATCTTGCCTGATAAATTCTTCCGAAATAATTATTGAAGTTTGTATCATTTGATTTATATCCTGTCCCATGAGAAAAGATAACATCCGGATATTCTTCTGCTAATGCTTCACAAGTATCCATATAGTTAAAGCTTGTTGCATAAATAACCTGACATCCTTCTTCGATACATTCTCTCATTGCCTGCTCTGTTTTTGTAGGATCTGCATCTGGAATATTATTTTTTCTGATAATCTGATTATCTTCCAATCCTAATTCTTTCTGCATTTCTACAATACCCAAATCATGAGCATAGCTATATCCTGAACCGTCCGCAGGATCTCCAATGTGAATAACACCAACTTTTAAGTCTTCTTTAGCAACCGGTTCAAATCCACTTCCGCCTTTGTCAGCACTTTCTTTTTTAGAAGCTTCTTTTTCTACTTCTCCCTGCTGCTGTCCACATCCTGTAAACAATGTTCCAATCATGGCGATAGATAATAATGCACCCAAGATTTTCTTTTTCATGATTTTCCTCCTGAAATTTTAAATATTTTAACATCATACGGGACACATCATATCATTATATCTGCCATTTTTCAACAAAAAACATCATTTTTCCAAATAACTTAAAATGTTTTCATAGACAGTTTCTTTTCCTTTTTCATTTAAAATTTCATGTCGCATATTGGGATATATTTTTCCTGTCACATTTTTATATCCTACCTGCTTTAAAAACTGCATTTCCTGCACAAATTTTCTGCCGTTTCCGATACAGGGATCTTTCTCTCCACCCAAAAACAATACAGGAAGCTGTTCATTTTTCAAAAGCCACCCCTCTTTACTGTAAGTTCCTTTCATCAACAAAAACAATCCTTCAAAAGCATCTGTTGTAAAAGTAAAACCGCATAAATCTGATTGATTATATTTATCTACGATTTCTCTGTCTGAACAAATCCACGCTGACTTTGGCTCTCCCTGAAAAATCTTGTCAAAAGGTCCAAATGCCATTTTTTGGATTTCTTTGCTTCGATACTTATCGCCTTTTATTTTCTTCTGAATTTTTGCCAGCAAAAGTCCTATATCCACAGCAGGATTTTTACAGGGCGGACCTGTTAAAATCAATTTTTTGATTTCATTGTCATACTTTTTAATATAATTTCTGGCAACTAATGTTCCCATACTGTGCCCCAACAGATATACAGGCAGATTAGGATATTCTTCCTTTATCCATAAAGTAATCTGGTGCAAATCTTCTACAATGGCTTTTTCTTTTCCATTATAAAAATAACCCAAGTCTTCTTGCTGTCTCACGCTTTTTCCGTGTCCTCTGTGGTCGTGCATCACTGCTGTATAGCCATGCTCAGAAAAAAACTCCATAAGCGGCAGATATCGCTCTTTGTTTTCTGCCATTCCATGAGAAATCTGAACAATCCCTTTAGGATTTTCACTCTCCACACAGAGAATTTCCAGAGAAAGCCCATCATAGCTTGAAATAATCTGCGCTGTCTTTTCTAACATAAACTTCCCTCCTATGCAATAAGAAAAAGGAGCTGCCACATGAAATACTTTTAAAGCGGCAACTCCATAATCTTACAATTATTATAATTAGTCTTCTACAATTTCCAGAACGTCTGCCGGACATGCTTTTACGCAAATACCGCAGGCAATACATTTGCTGCTTGTAGGTGCTTCTTCTGCTTTTACCATAACACCGAATGGACATGCTTCCACACATTTGCCGCAGCCTGTACATTTCTTTTTATTAATCATATAAACGCCTTTTGCATTCTGTGTAATTGCACCTTCTGGACAAGCCTTTGCACATTTGCCGCACTGTACGCAAACCATTGGTTTTGCAACATCGTTTTTGTCAATAATCTGGATGCAGGACTTATCCGGATCAAATTCTTTATAAAAGCTTGTTGAACATGCTCTCACGCACTCCAAACACGCCATACATTTTGCACCTTTTGTAACTTTTAATTTCTTCATTCTAAATCCTCCGCTTTCATTGGTAAAGTTTCTTATTTAACTATATTAACATCTTATTCACCATTTCTCAAGAAATTTTTCTGTCTTTTCCCAATGCTTCAAACATCCATTTTTTATATGCTTCTACGCCTGGCTGGTCAAAAGGATTAACTCCCAAAATACGAGCAGAAACATAACAGGAAAACAGGAAGAAATAAAATAATTCTCCAAAAACATAGGCATCCAATCTTTCCACTTCTAAAATCAGACACGGCAGCTTTTCTCTGTGAGCCTTTACTGTTGCACCAAAAGATGCTTTGTTGATATCCCAAAATTCTTTACCATTCAAATAATCAAATCCATCTTTCACCATATCAGCCACAGGTGCTAAAGAAGCGTTTTTTTCCTGCACATCCAAAAATGTCTCAAAAAGTAGGGGCGTTCCATCCTGAATATACTGCCCCATAGCATGCAGTTCTTCACAGAAGTCTCCTGATGATGGAAAAAGTCCTTTATTATCCTTTCCTTCGCTTTCTCCAAAGAGCTGTATCCACCATTTATAAAACCAACGGAATTGAGGTTCAAAACTAACGAGCATTTCTATTTTATAGCCCTTCTTATAATAAAGGTTTCTAAGACAGGCATATTGATATGCGGGATTTCTCACTATTTCTCCACTTGTAAGATATTTTTGCATATCAGAAGCTCCCAAAACCAGCTTTTCAATGTCTATTCCCGCCACTGCCATGGGAAGAAGCCCCACTGCTGTCATTGCGGAAAATCTTCCGCCTACGTCTTCCGGAAATTCCAGAAAAGTATAACCCTGTTCTTCACACAGTTTTTCCAATGCGCTCCCCTTTGTACCCGTTGCAATAATTCTTCCATTGGCTTTTTCCTGATACTTATCAAAAAGGAACTTTCTCAGAACGCGGAAAGAAGCCCCCGGTTCTAAAGTTTCAAAATTTTTCGCTATGCAGTCGATATAAACAGATTTTCCTTCCAGTTCTTTTAATGCTTTTGTCAGTTCATAAGGAGAAAGCGTATTTCCCATATAGACAATCTTCACCTTATCATCTGTCTGTAAAGCTTCAATCACCGCTCTTGCGGCATTGTTAGAGCCGCCAACTCCAATAATCACAAAAGCGTCTGCATTTTCCTGAATATGAGCTGCTAATTTTTTTAATTTCTGCACTTCTTCATGGCTTGCCCATTTATCCACGGAAAACCACCCCAAGGAGTCCGCATATTCATCCTCTCCGTTTAATACAGATTGAAAAATATCCTTATTTTCCACCATAATCTCATGTAGTTCATCCTTTAAATGAGGATTTCTGTCTTCTATTCTTAAATTCAGCATAGCTACACTCCCTTTCATACTATATTTATCAAAATAAGGGCTGCTGTCTAATGGCAGCAACCCCCGATTTTTTTATCCCATACATGGATGGCAGTGTCCGTAAGCATCCATACAGTCGTCTTCCGGATTTTTCATACAAAGATGAACAGCTGCCTTTTTGAATGTCATTGGCAGAGCAAGAATATTTGGATTTTCTCCAACAAATTTTTTCTTTGCATCCTCCAACGCTTCTTCAAATGTAGCTCTTGTCTTTAATCCCATTCCTCTTGCATATCCCGGTTCCTGTGCACCAACAATATAAATTGCGCTTGTATTCATTTCTGCAATATGTCCGCAGGAAATCATACTAAAGCCGTGGAATGGATGGAATGCATTTGTAAAACGATATTTTCTGATATATTCTTCGTTTGTTGCAAAATATTCACCATAACGATTCATATCCGGCAATGTATTCATATAATCATGCTGGAACATATCATACATTTCTCTTAAATATGGCCATAATTCATCATGGAAGAAACCATTGCAAAGAGAAGAGCAGATAATTACGCAATTGTCACTCATAATTCGTTTATATCTCAATACCTGTGCGCTTAATGCCTGCATCATCATAATCGGGTTTGTTCCCATTCCATCACCATAATGGAATTTCTGAGGCATACCAAATACTAAAACATCATATTTCTTTTCAGCCCAGTGTACATAAGTTCTCTTATCTGCCAGTTTCCAGCTAATTGGCATCATTTCTTTTGCATATCCGGAATAGATTGCAATCTGTCTGGAATTTGTATCCAGAACAGCGTCACAACAGAAGAATGGATGTCCCATTTTTTCTTCCATGTGCATAGAAATTTCATCAAATTTTGTTCTCATTAAGCTTCCGCCATTTACCGGTGTAAAATCTTTTCTGTGCATAACAGATGGAACATGATGGCTTGAAATACTCTTCCAGTTTGTGATACCAGTTGCACTGTGTTTATATCCACCTGAATATCCACCATAAGGATTTCCCTGTACATGACCTACCAGAATTGGAATATCACATTCAAACACATATTTATTCATATAAACCGGATCACCGCGTCTTGTTGTTCCCAGATCTACCATGTGTTCTTTATCTTCACTGTCGTGGCTGATAATCTGTCCTGTATGCCAGAATTCATTAAATAATTCCTCTCCAAAAATTGCTCTTGCATCAGACTCTTTACTTCTTGGATGTAAACCATTGGAAATAATGAATAAAATATCTTTTTTCTCAACACCTGCTGCGTATAATTCTTTCAGCATATATTTAATGCTCATTTTTCTGTGGCTTGTTGGCTGCTCTCCACCTTTTACTCTATCAGGTACAATAAAAGTAACGGTGCTTCCCTTATGTGCCAGTTCAGACAAAGTTGGCATTCCGATTGGATGTGCAAGGCTTTCCAGATAAGCTGCTTCCAGTTTATCTTCCGGAATGCAATCAGGATCTTTTACTGTTTCCCCCGGAATAAAAATGTCTGTGCTGTCAGGCAATTCGGCCGCCATAGTACCATGTCCATATTCAAATTCTAATTTCATTCTTTTTTCCTCCTTGTTATGCATTCATGTAAAGTGAAATAATTTCTAAATATTCTTCTGGATAATAACCGATTTCTCCCTGAAATCTTGTGAGAGCAATTAAACCGCCATCAATTTCAGGAATAGATGCCAGCATTGCTGCATTATCTTGTTTCAACCCCCCACCATAAACAATGTCCATACCATCTGTTTTCTCTTTTACGAATTTGGCAATTTTTGTAATATATTCTTTGTCTGCCGGTATTTTTCCCGGTCCGATAGACCAAACAGGTTCATAGGCGATTGTTACTTTTGATTTATCCACATCTTTTAACCCCAGCTCCAGCTGTTCTCCCAAAACTTCCTGCCACTGCTCTAATTCTTCGCTTTTCTCACCAATACAGTATAACACTTTCATGCCTCTGTCTACCGCAGATTTTATTTCTTTATTTAAAATGGTATTTATTGCTTTTGTATTTACTACACCTGCTTCTGCTAAAATTCCCGCAAGGTTATTTCTTTCTTCGCAATGTCCGATAATAACCGTTTCACAACCAGCTGCCTTCATGGCTGCTGCAGGACGTCCTGTGGTAAATGCCCCAAAGTTTTTTCCCGGAGCTACATCATCTCTGAAAACTCCTTGGCAGCCAACCTGAACAGGGCTGTTCTCTGTCTTTGCCTGACAAGCGGAAAACAGATGAATTTCTGGAAAGAACATTGCAAATTCTACTTCTTCAGGAGAATATTTTTTTAATTCTTCCTGTGTATTTTCTACAATATACTTACCCCACTCTTTCATGTCTGCAATTCTATTGACACCACCTAATTCTGCCGGTACATCAAATCTTTTTAAATTTAAATAAATATGTTTCATGTTGCTCTCCTCTATTTTATTATTTTCCTGACTGTGTATTAAAAGAAATCATATCAGGAAGCTCTTCCCCAATTAAAGGTCTGCACCAATCTAAAAATGCCTGCGTAACACCATTTCCTTCTTCATTGATAAATTCATCCGGCATCTTTCTTTCATACATCATAACTTCATCAATATCTACTAAAAATGGTTTCATTTCATAAGGATTTTCAGAAACTCTGGAAAACGCCACCATTTTTCCTGACTCACCGGTCAAAGCCGCTCTGCATGCCAGTTCTCCTGCTAACTGCGCTTCTTCAATATCAACCTGACTCTGCATGAAAATGGATGCTCTGCCCAGAAGTCCCGGTTTTTCTCCTCTTGCTTTATAACCCAGTTTCTGAATAACCAGATTTGCCAGATGGGAACTTACATCTCCGAAGTAAGTAGCACGTTCTGTTTTAAAAACAGGTTTTACAATCGGCTTTCCGTCTTTATCTGTCAAACCTTCACTTGCCACTACGAGAATTCCTGATTTCTTCTCTAAAAGCTTTTTCACATCTTCAATAAATTTATCTTCGTCAAACGCTCTTTCCGGAAGATAAATCAAGTCAGGAGCATATCCCTTTTCTCCAGCCAGTGCGCTGGAAGCTGTAATCCATCCTGCATTTCTTCCTGACGCTTCCATGACCACTACATGAATAGGTAAAGAACGTACATCTGCCGCTAATTCCTGTGTACAAGCAGCCATATATCTTGCTGCGCTTCCAAATCCCGGACTGTGGTCTGTTACTGCAATATCGTTATCCGTTGTTTTTGGAATTCCCATAACCTTTACATCAAGTCCACGTTTCTGACATGTTTTATGTAGCTTTCCACAGGTATCCATGGTTCCGTTTCCACCATTAAACAATACATATTTAATGTTTTCTTCTTCCAGAATATCCGCCATTTTTTCATAATGCTCCTGCTCAATGGGATCTCTGGACGTTCCGATTGCAGTACCCGGAGTCTGCAATAAAAGTTTCAATTTTTCTTCCGGCACATTTTCCAATTCCAGAAAGTCTTTTTTTAAGAATCCGCCTGTACCATTGTTTGCGCCATAAATATGTCCAATTTCATCTGATTTTTTTGCTTCTTTTATTGCACCATACAAGGAACCATTCATTACTGCGGTAGGACCGCCTCCATGTACAATCAATAAGTTTTCCGCCATATCTTTTCTCCTCCAAACTTGCCGACATATAAAAATACCTTACAGCACTACACATGCTGCAAGGTATCTTAAAATTTCAACAGCTTAATATTTTACAGTCATGTCTGGCAATTCATTTTTTAGGTCAATTATTTTCCTGCTTCTGTCATAATGTCAAACAATACATAGTCATCAACCGGAGCTTCTTCTGTAATCTTACCGTTGTCTAAGAAGTTTTTCTGCTGAATTTCATAGTATCCTTTTACGCTTCCGTCTTCAACGCCTTTTAACAGTTCTTCAGATGTAAGCCATGCACCGTCTGTTGTCTGTCCCATTGCTGTTTCAACATCTGTTTTTGTTTCATTTGCTACATATCCTGCAACTTCTTCAAAGTTTTCTTCTTTTGCACCGAAGTCCATTGCTTTGTAGAGTGCTTTTGTAAATCTTACTAATAAGTCTTTGTTCTTTTCAGCGTATTCAGGCATACATACCCAGCTTGCAGGGTCTGCTGCGATATCAGAGAAATCTGCATTACTTACAAATACCTGTGCGTCATCACCTAATTCATCTGTGATAACTTTTGTATTTGGTGACCATGGAGCACAAGCATCAATAGAACCGGAAATCATAGCGCTTGGCATATTTGTAACTTCCATGTTGTAAGCTTCAATGTCATCCATTGTAAGACCAACAGAGTCTAATGCACGTAATAAGATTGTTTCAGATGATGTACCGGAAGCATAAGCTACTTTTTTGCCCTTTAAGTCTTCCAGAGAATTTACTCCGTGAGATTTTAAGCCCATTACACAGTCAGCATCACCCAACTGCTGGAAGCAGAATACGTCAACATTACCCTGAATTGCAAGAGTATGAGCACCAGGTCCGATGTAAGCTACGTCCATAGAACCGGACTCCATAGCAGCGATTTCTGTTGGACCATCATCAAATTTTGTCATTTTTACTTCGATACCCTGTTCTTCAAAGTATCCTTTTTCTTTTGCTGTTGTAACTACCCATAAAGAAGCGTAGTTTGGCATGTAAGCCACGTTTACAACATCAAGCTCTTTTTTCTCTTCCTTGTCGTCTTTTGCTTCTGTTTTTGTATCTTCCTTTTTTGGTTCTTCAGAGCTTCCGCCACAGCCTGCCAGCATAGACATTGCTGTTACTCCTACTAAAAGCATGGATAATAATTTCTTCTTCATTTTAAGTTCCTCCTTAAAAAATATAGTTTTTTATTCTCACCGGGCTTCTGCCCCTTTGTAAGTTCTGAATTATTTTCTTACTTCCAGATATTCCTGATATACCTGTCCCCAGATATGATTTTTCAGTTCAATAAATCGGTCGCTCATCTTTGTTTCCTGATCTCTTGGATACGGAATATCAATATCTACCACTTCTTTAATACGTCCCGGACGGGCGCTCATAATTACAACTCTTGTTGCAAGAACAATCGCTTCTTCAATATCATGTGTAACGAAGAAACATGTTTTGTTTTCTTCCTGCCATGCTTTTAAAAGTTCTGACTGAAGCTGTGTTCTTGTCTGCGCATCCAGCGCTCCGAAAGGCTCATCCATCAGAAGTACTTCCGGGTTCATTGCATAAGCTCTTGCAATGGCAACACGCTGTTTCATACCGCCGGATAATTCCTTTGGATAAGAGTCGGCAAATTTTTCCAATTCAACCATTTTCAAATATTTCATTGCAATGGCATCACATTCTTCTTTGGAAAGTCCCTTTAATTTTAAGCCGAATTCAACATTTTTCTTTACTGTCAGCCATGGGAACAATGCGTACTGCTGGAAAACAACGCCTCTGTCCGTTCCTGTTCCGCTGATTGGCTTTCCGTCCACTAAAATCTGTCCGCTTGTAGGCTCTAACAATCCTGCGATAATATTTAATAATGTAGATTTACCACATCCAGATGGTCCGATTACACAAATAAATTCATTTTCTTTAATATCAAAATCCACACCGTTTAAAGCAACAACCTCACCTTTTCGTGTGTTGTATTTCTTTTCAACGCCCTGAATACTTACTTTTATATTTCCCTCTTTTCCTGCCATGATGTTAACTTCCTTTCAAAGTATTTAAGAACTTTCTCAGCCAGCATACCGATAACACCGATAATAATGATGTAGAGAAGCATTGGTGTTGTTTCATAGGAGTTTGCCAAGGATTTAATTCTCATACCAAGACCCGCAATCGCTCCTGTTGACTCTGCTGCAATCAATGTTGTAAGTGCTGTTGAAATACCAAGTCTTATTGCTGTAATAATGAATGGTGTTGTTGCCGGGAAGATAACCTTCACGAACAGATTTGCATCATTTGCACCTAACACTCTTGCCGCCTTAATCAGAGTTTCGTCTACGTTGATAACACCCTGGAAAATTGTAACTGTCATAATTAAGAAAGTTGCAAGACAGATAACAATAATCTGTGGTGTACGACCTACACCTACACCGATAACTACCAGCGGTACGTAAGCCAGTGGTGGAATGTTTCTGATAAACTGAATCCATGGCTCTAAGATAAATCTTACCGGACGATACCATGCCATCAAAAACGCTACCGGAACGGAAATTACAAAGCCAAGTAAAAATCCCCAGAATACAGAAATCAAACTGCTTGCAATATCTTCTAAAAGAATTCCTCTCTCTACCATGAGCCCAATGGATTGTAATACCTTAACCGCATTTGGAAAACATCTGGCAGTCTGTGGAGTAATTGATAAGATTGTCCACACCAGCATTGCTACTACAAATGAAATCAGTAGCCATATCCCTTTTGGTATTTTGCCTATGATGTCGGCTCCACCTTTACTTTTTTTCCCCATTTTAATCCTCCTGTTTCTCTTTGTTTCAGCATTTCGTACTAAAACTTATTTCTTATTCGTTATTGTATGGTTATTATCCCCTATATAGGGTTAAAAATCAATACGATTTTACGCAAACGTTTGAGCTATTTGTATATTTTTTAACAAGCATTTCGCATTAAATTAGGAACTTTTATTACACAAACACAAAACAAGGCGTTTGGGTATTCATCACTTTTACCCAAAACGCCTTGTTTTAAAGGAAATCTATTTACATTTTTTTGTAACGTTCAATCATCTCTTCTAAGGATACCTGCTCAACAAGCGGAGCTTTTCCGAAAGAACCGAATTCTACAATTAAAGTTCCGATTGCTTCTTTTACACCTTTTTCAATCACTTCTACTAAAGCTGCTGTATCATCATCTTTTATTGTACCATACATAACTGTGTCCATAATCGGAGGAAGGAATGCTCTTGGGTCAAACTGGTCTTTCTTTTCCTCCAATAGCTGGTATACGCCTCCAATGGAAGCGCTGTCACGTTTGGAAGGATTGTTTTTAAAGAATTCCTTCATATTTCTTGTAACAGCTAAACGAATATCTGTATCTACGTTGATTTTTCCGATACCGCAAGGAATTGCTGCCTTTAACTCGTCAATGGAAATACCGTAAGCATTCTGGATATTTCCGCCCAAAGCATTAATTTCATCTACAATGTATTTTGGCACAGTGGATGAACCGTGAGATACCAGAACACCGAAAAGATTTTCGTGCATCATACATTCTTTAATTGCAATCGCAATCTCTTTTCTTAATTTTACATCTTTTCCTTTTGATGCTCCGTGCATAGTTCCGTAAGAAATTGCCAGTGCGTCACAGCCTGTCTTTTTGAAGAACTCCACTGCTTTTAATGGATTTGTGTAAGTAGATGTAGAAGAAAATACATGGTCTTCCACTCCTGCAAGCACACCCAGCTCACCTTCTACCGATACGCCTCTTGCATGGGCATATTTAACGACTTCTCTTGTAAGCTCAACGTTTTCATCAAAAGGAAGGGAAGAACCGTCAATCATAACAGAAGTATATCCACCTTCAATCGCCGCTTTACAGGAGTCAAAATTTTTACCGTGGTCTAAGTGAAGAACTACCGGAATAGGTGAGTCTTCCGCAAATTTTTTCACAGCATTTGCGATATTTTTTGCGCCAATTTTCTTATCCTCCAAAGTAGCGTTTAAGAAATCTGTTCTTCCGCCCATAAATCCGTTTGCTAAATCTGCCCCCTGTAAAATCGCTGCTGAACGGAACATTTCATGAACTTCAATGGCTGCTTTTGCCTGAGCAACTGCATTTACGTTAAATGCTCCCTGTGCAAAATGGTATTTGTCAACAGTTTCCAATAATGGTCTTAATGGTATTAATGGCATAATTTTTCTCCTTTTATCTCTCTATTTTCTTTCCTTTTACAAAAGTATCTACAATATTATAGCCTTCGTCTACAATAAGGATATCCGCATCTTTTCCGGCTTCCAGGCTTCCGATTTTATCATCTACGCCTAAAAGCTTTGCAGGGTTCATTGTTAAGAGCGGAAGAACATCTTCCATTTCTGCCCCTGTAAAATCAATCAGTCGTTTCAGCGCTGTTCCTGTTGTCAGGGTACTTCCTGCACGAACGCCGTTTGATTTCAATTTTGCATCTCCATCCTCTACTACAACATCATTGACACCCAGCTTATATTCTCCGTCCGGAAGTCCTGCTGCCATAATAGAGTCTGTCACCGCAACAACTTTATCATATCCTTTTGCTTTTAAAAACAGCCTTACGCTGCCCGGATGCAAATGACGTCCGTCACAAATTGCCTCACAATAAATATCAGACTCCAGAGCCGCTCCCATCATTGACGGAAAATGCTGATGAAATAATTTCATGGCATTGCAGGTATGCGTACATGCAGCCGCTCCGTTTTCAATACATTTCATAGCTGTTTCATAATCTGCTCCGGAATGTCCGATTGCAACGGTAATTCCCAATTTTTTCATTTCCGGTACAGCTTCGGGAATACCTTCTACTTCCGGTGAAACTGTAATGTAGCGAATATTTCCTTCCGCTTCTTCCTGATATTCTTTTAAAAGCTCCATATCTGCTTTTCTTAACAGCTCTTCCGGCATAGCGCCTTTAAATTCTACGGAAAGAAACGGTCCTTCCAAATGGATACCCAAAAGATTTGCACAATTTGCGTGCTCTTTTTGATGTTTTAACGCTTCATGAATAGATTTTATTGTCTGCTCTTTTGTATCTGTTAAAATAGAACAAAGCCACGAAGTTGTCCCCTGAAGTGCAAAGAAATGACCGATTTTTTCAAAATCATCCTTCAGCGCATCATTTACGTCTACGCCGCAGCCTCCATGGGTATGCACATCAATAAATCCCGGTATTACGGATTTTCCGGAAGCATCGTAAATATTTCCTTGTCTTTCTCCCTGTCCCGGACTGCAGATTTCGCAAATTTTCCCATCTTCTATACACAAATCTTTTCTTTCCATACGGCGTTTGTCATAGTGATACACATAACCGTTGGTAATCCAGGTTTTCATAGTTTTATCCCTCCAATGCGGCTACAAACTCTGTAATTTTCAGATTGATATCCTGATGATTTGTCAGCAGAGATACCGGAAAATCAGAGGTAGCTTCTCCGTAAGCGGTTCTTCTTACCACAGCTCTGTGCCAGTTTCTGAAGCATCCCAGGCGAATTTTTCTGGCATGGGCAATTTCATAAATACCGATTGTCACGCAATATTTTGGCATATCTTCCAATGCTCCGTTAAAATCTCCAATAGCATTTGCCGTTCTTGTTTCCTTTGTAATATCTAAAACTCTTGTTTTCTGAGCCAGAAATTCTTCGTTGCTTAAAGACGCATCTGCTTCATTAAAGGCAACATGTCCGTTAATACCGATACCGCCGAAGCAAATATCCACACCGCCCAGTTTTTCAATCAACTGTGGAATATATTCTACATTTTCCGGATCAGGAAATACTCTCTGTTCTTCCGGCATAACTAATTCCGGAGCAATCTTGCTATATACTGTTCTGTTCATAAAGCCACGGAAGCTTAACGGATGTGTTTCCGGAACCCATTTTTTATCATCATCCAAATATTCGTCCATGTTAATAAACCAAACATTTTTCAGACTGATTTTTTCCTGATTTACCATTTCCACAAAATAAGGATACTGTCCTACCGGACCTACCGGACAGATAAATACCGTTTTATTGCCTTCTGCATTGTTTTTCTTAATTTCTTCTGCCATTTCCTCCGCCATGGATTGAAATACCGCTGCATTATCTTCCATTACAATCACCGGCAGCTTAGCTCCTTTGTTTAAAAGTTCCTCCTTTGTGTAAGTGTAATATTCATGTTTCGTCATTTCAAACAATCCTCCCTTGTTTTTGCATTGTCAATCCTTTCATATCTAAGATTATACGATAAGTATTTTTCATTTTCAACAAACCTTTCTCAAATATTGCGTTTTTTTCTACTCAATTTATGCAAACGTTATCCTAAATTTCATTGTTTTTATTCGTCATTTCGGTTATAATATATCCATATAGCACTATTGTATTGTGAGGTTTTAATATGACACTAAAAGAAATCGCAAAAGAAGCAAACGTTTCTATTTCTACTGTTTCCAGAGTCATTAATCAAAAAAACACAAAGGCTGCCAGCCCGGAGGTACAGGAACGCATCTGGAACATTGTAAGAAAAAGCGGATATACGCCGAATTCTACTGCCCGTGCCTTAAAGCTTGGGCCAACAACTCCCCCTGTGGAAATGCCGGCACGTACCATAGCCTGTATTTATGCAAGAGGCGACTCTGCTGTTTCAGACCTTTTCTTTTCCCATATTGCAAAGGCCATTGAACAGGAGGCTTTCAAAAGCAACTTTTTCATCAAACATTCTTTTACCGCCTTGGATTTGGAAAATCCTGACGTAACCCTCAGAATTGCCAACTCCCCCGTGGACGGAGCTGTTATTTTAGGACGATATGATGAACGTATTTTGAAACTTTTTACGAAAAATTATAAGCATATTATCTATGCGGGGCTCAATCCTATGGAAGATAAATATGATCAGGTTGTATGTGACGGAAAAGAAATTGCCTTCAGCGCTGTTTCTTATCTTCATGAATTAGGTCACACAAAAATTGGTTATATCGGAGAGCAGAATAACGAAATCCGCTACACTGCATTTAAGGATGCCTTAAACACTCTGGGGTTGCCTTTTTCACAGAGAAATGCAGCCAATGTAAAGCTTTCTCACGAAGGCGGTTATCAGGGAGCTCTTCATTTAATCAATGCAAAAGCTGATATTACTGCTGTTTTTTGCGCAAATGATAACACTGCCATTGGTGCAATCCGTGCATTTCGGGAGCATGGCTACCGTATTCCCGAAGATATTTCTGTAATTGGTGTAGACGACATTGAAACAGCTCAATATCTTTCACCAATGCTTACCACCGTCCATATTCCATTAGAAGAAATGGGCAGAATGACAGCAAAAATTCTTATTGACCGCATCACCGGCGGACACCGTATTCCTTTAAAAACAGTGCTGCCTTATTACATAGCCAAAAGGGATACCTGCGGCAAAGTGCCGAGAAACCGAAAATAACATCAGGAGGACTTTATTATGAAAAAAGCACTTTATTTTGACTGTGCATCAGGAATTAGCGGAGATATGTCTGTGGCTGCTTTGCTTGATTTGGGTGCGGATAAAAAAATGCTTTTAGACACCTTAGACAGCTTAAACCTTTCCGGATATAAAATTGAAATTTCAGAACTGGAAAAATCAGGCATTTGCGCCTGTGACTTTAACGTTCTATTAGATAAAAAACACGAAAACCATGACCATGATATGGAATACCTGCATGGCAAAGATTGTGGACACAACCATATAGAGCATGAGCATAAAGATGCACACCAACACAATACTCATACACATCACCATGAGCATCGAAGCTTGCCTGACATTCTCTCTATTTTAGAAAACAGCAGTATGACAGCAGGCGCAAAAGCCATGGCTTCTAAAATTTTTGAAATTCTTGCAGAAGGAGAAGCCCGTGCTCATCGTGTCCCAAAAGAACAGGTACATTTTCACGAAGTAGGAGCCGTAGACTCTATTGTTGATATTGCTGCCTTTGCAATCTGCATGGATTTTCTGGGATATAAGGAAGTTTTCCTGCCTGTATTAAGAGAAGGGCAGGGTACAATCCGATGTCAGCATGGTATTCTTCCTATTCCCGTTCCTGCTACTTCCAATATTGTATGTGCACATAAACTTCCCCTTTCCATTGCGCCTGTACAGGGAGAGCTTGTAACACCTACCGGAGCTGCCATTGCCGCTGCCATTGCAACTTCCTTTACTCTGCCGGAAACCTTTCAGATTAACAAAATCGGCGTAGGTGCAGGAAAAAGAAACTATGAAGTTCCGGGAATTTTGCGGGTGATGGAAATTCAGTACTGACAAAAAAGAGATATCATATCAAAACGCATACTTGATATGATATCTCTTAGTCTTTATCTAAAATACTTCCTATTTCTTCTCGTAAGTTAAAAATTCATACTCAATATCAAAATAGGTCTGTTCTTCGCTTCTTTCTGTCACCTTCCACTCCGGCATCTCATCCAGATTAGGGAAAAAAGCATCTGCTTCATAAGCAAAATCAATTTTTGTCACATGAGCTTTATCACAATATGGCAAAAACTGTTTATAAATACTATCTCCGCCAATAACATATAAGTCTTCTGCATCATATTTTTTTATTTCTTCTAAAACTTCTTCTACACTATGAAGAACAATGGCATCTTTAACTTTATAATTTTTATCTCGTGTAAGTACAATATTCACTCTGTTTTTCAAAGGAAGTCCGTTAGGAAATGTTTCCAATGTCTTTCTTCCTAAAATAACTACTTTTCCTGTTGTTGTGGTACGGAAAAACTTCATATCTGCAGGAATACTTACTAAAAGCTTATTGTCCTTTCCTATTCCCCAATTTCTATCTACTGCTACAATTAAATTCATTTTCCATTCCTCCTTATACTGCGATTGGTATATCTTTAATCTGCGGTCCTGCCTGATAATTTTCCACAATTAAATCATCTGTGGTAAACTGATAAAAATCTTTTACTTCCGGATTTAACCGTACTTTTGGCGCCGGAAATGTCTCTCTCTTAATCAGTTCTTGAATAACCGGCACATGTCTGTCATAAATATGAGCATCTGCAATGACATGAACCAATTCTCCCGGTATCATATCATTTACCTGTGCAACCATCATTAGCAAAATCGCATACTGGCATACGTTCCAGTTATTTGCTGCCAGAATATCCTGTGAACGCTGGTTCAGTACTCCGTTCAACACTAATTTTTCACTGTCTTTTTCTTTGGTTACATTATAGGTCATACTATAACAACAAGGATCTAAAGCGCCACTGTGAAGATATTCAAACTGATATAGATTTGTCATAATTCTTCTGCTGTATGGATTTTCCTTCAGCTGTTTTAAAACATAATCCATCTGGTCTGTTTCTTCACCTTTATAAAGAAATTTTCTTCCTACCACATCTCCGTAACAAGTACCGATAGAACCATCTTCATCTGCCCATGCATCCCATATATGTCCGTTTAAATCATGGATATTATTGGATTTTCTCTGGTAAATCCAAAGAATTTCATCCATACAGGTTTTTAAAGCTGTCTTTCTCAGTGTCAATGCCGGAAATTCTTTCCGTAAGTCATAGCGGTTTACCACGCCAAATCTCTTAATTGTATATGCATATTCTCCTGTGTCTTCCCATTTTGGTCTAACCTTTTCTCCTTGGGTATCTGTGCCATTTTCCAAAATATCCTGACACATTCGGATAAATAAATCATCTGCTAAACTCATGAAATTTTCCTTTCTTCCCACGTTTTTTCTATTAATTATACTCTATATTCCTCTGTCTTCCAATAGAAAAACCTTCTCATCCTACTGTTTTCCATCTTTAATGAAGTCAATTAACTTTTCTACATCATCAAATTCATCATAATCACCTTTAATACCTTCACGGTGATATACAATGCCGTTTTTCTCGTTACGTTCCAAACAATCTAACAACATTTTCTCTCCATATCTTTTTGCAAATAGGGTAAAACCGTATGGCTTTATTTTTGATAGCAGACCTTTTCTACACTTTTCACTACAACGATAACAATGTGTTTGGTTTTTTTCTATTGAACATTTCCTATTTTCACACCATTCTCTATCAGGACATTGCCCTGAATTACACCCCTGACAATTTATATTTTCGGAACACAAACAGCACACAAGCCCACATCTTGCAATTCCTAATTCCCGTTTCATAAAAGCCCTCCCATTTGCCCAATCTGTATAGCGTCATATTCTAACATATAAACATTCTATCAGAAACCACTTCTTCTTTCCACACATTTTCACCAGCACTTTACAAATCCGAAAAAAAGTGATACTCTTTTAAAATCTTTATGAAAGGAGTTTTTTCATGAAAAAATTTATCATCTATTGTCTAAAACCCTTGTCTTTTTTACCGGCACTTGCTGTTATGTATATGATTTTCAGCTTTTCCGGTCAAACCGGTACAGAGTCTGGAAGTCTCAGCCATGAAATCAGTTATCAAATTGTATCGGTTGCAGACAAAATTTTAAATAAAAATCTGACAGAAAATGAAAAGCAAATCTATACAGACCGAATTGAACACCCTGTAAGAAAGCTTGCTCACATGACAGAATACTGTATTCTGGCTCTTTGTGTTTCTTTTCCTCTCTATGTATATGGTGTAAGAGGTTTTCTCCTTTTCCTGTTAGCAGGACTGTTTTGCATGGGATTTGCCTGCACAGATGAATTTCATCAATCCTTTGTAGCAGGTCGCGGACCTTCCAAAAAAGATGTGCTAATTGACAGTACAGGAGTTTTTATCGGCATTCTGGCAGTACAGATTTTCTGTCATGGATTTTTACGTTCAAAAAAACACAAATAAAGGCAAAAGGGACTTCTTGCAAATTATTGCGCCAGTCCCTTTCCATTATTTTCAAAATATATTTCTTACATATTAAACAAATCCGTATGTGTTCCCGTATCAACTAATGTGAGCGTCAAAATATCATATATCCATATCCTCTAATGCTTCAGAGAAACTTGAATATTTTTTTGTATTTGGATTTTTGCTCAAAGCTTCTGCTTCTTCCATAGCTGCAAGCACTTCTGGTTTATATTGAGGATATTTTACTTGAAATGGTAATCCTCCTTGCAAGACAACCTGTTTCAAAAAAATATTTACTGCACTGCTCAAGTCAAGTCCTAACTCATTTACCACCTTACAGAAACATCTCCCGAAGGAAAAATTTCTTCTTCATCTTTCTCATTAATTGCCAGCAGCTTTCCATCAGAAAGTATTTCTTTGGCAATCACTTCCCGTTTGGTTTCTCCAAAAATAATCTGGATTTTCTTCCCCGGAACAATATTTCTGCTAATGTATTCTTGGGGAATTCCTGATTTTTCTGTTTCCGCAAGCAATCGATTAACAATTTCTCCTACCAGTTTATTTTTATCAACATTCTGTTCATCTGACAAAATTGCTCCTGCTTTTTCTTTCAACTCTTTTGGAAAGCCTCCTGTGGGCTCATATAAATTCAATCCTATTCCCACAACTACAAATTCAATATCTCCTGTTTCAAAATCTGTCACTGCTTCTGTGAGAATTCCACATACTTTTTTATTTTCCAAATATAAATCGTTTACCCATTTAATTCCCAGAGAAACACCACAGCAATTTTCTACAGCCTTGCAGACAGCTACAGCCGCTGCTGCTGTAATTTCCAAGCTTTTCTGAGCTGTTTTTTCGGGATATAGAAGAACACTCAAATACAACCCACTATCTTTGGGCGAATAAAATTTTCTTCCCTTTCTTCCTTTTCCCTCTGTTTGTAGCTGAGCTACCACCACAGAGCCGTGGGGAAGCCTTTTTTCCACTGCCAACTGTTTCATTCGCTGATTGGTAGACGCAATTTCTTTCCATACCTCTACCAGCACCTCTGTATTTTTAAGTTGCAACCGAACCGCTTCCTCCGACAAAATATTATTGTCTTCTTCCAGCAGATATCCTTTGTTGGTTACTGCTGTAATGGAATATCCCTCCTGCTGCAGGCTTTTCATTCCTTTCCATACAGCAGTTCTGGAAACATCCAACATCTTTGCCAGCTCATTTCCTGACAGATATTTCCCTCTATTCTGTTCTAAAAGTTCCAGAAGTCTTGATTTTGTAGACATCACATTCCCTATCTTTCTTCACGGAAATAATTTACACCACAGGATTTTGGCTGAGAATTCTCCTTTGAAGAACGCATAGAAGTAATAATCAGCACTAAAATTGTCATGATAAACGGTATCATATCGAAAACAGAGCTTGGGATAACCTGTGGCACATAGTATTTCAATACACTAAATCCACCGAATACCACTGCTGCAATAATTGCTTTATTTGGGTCCCACATAGCAAAAATAACAAGAGCAACTGCAATCCATCCCAAACCATTTACACAGCTTGTTACCCATACACCATTACAGATAATCATGGAACAGTATGCACCTCCTATGGCACAGATACCACCGCCCAGCATCAGATTAATGTATTTCAATTTTGTTACCGGAATTCCTGCTGCATCTGCTGCTGCCGGATTTTCTCCAATAGCACGGATATTTAAACCTGCTTTTGTTTTATGGAGATAAATAGCAGCTAAAATAGCAACCACAATTCCGATATAAACAAAAATATTATAGTTAAAAAACATTTTTCCAATAACCGGAATATCTGTAAGTACCGGAATTTCTACTTTGCCAAGGCTTTCCAAAATGTTTTCCGGAAGCTTTAAAGATGTGCTTCCACTTTTTTCTCTTACAAAATCTCCTACAAAATTACTAAATCCAATTCCAAAAACAGTAAGGGTAAGACCTGTAACATTCTGATCTGCCATGAAAGTTACTGTAAGAACCGCATAAATCAGAGCAGAAAGCATTCCTGCTACAAAAGCTGCCACAAGAGCGAAAAACAAGTTGTCTGTCCAATAACCTACTACAAATCCGGCTACAGCTCCTATAGACATCATTCCTTCTACCCCCAGATTTAAGTGTCCTGCTTTTTCATTGATAATTTCACCTACAATACCGAATAAAATAGGAGTTCCTGCCAATACCGCGGCCACAAAAAAGTTTACAAAAAAATCCATTATGCTTTTCCTCCCTTCTTACGTGTGACAAATTTATAGCGTACAAAAAATTCACATCCAAGTACAAAGAAAAGTATAATTCCCTGAAGAACGTCTGCTGAATATGCAGATAACCCGTGAGCAGACTGCATAACCGTGCTTCCTTTTTCCAGCACTGCAAATAAGAAGGATACCACTAAAATACCCACCGGATTTAACTGTGCCAGCCACGCTACAATAATAGCTGTAAAGCCTACACCGCCGGCTACGGAAGTTGTCAGTGTCAAATCCGAACCACTTGCCTGTACCATACCGGCAATACCACAAATGCCTCCGGAAAACGCCATGGTACGAAGTACGATTTTCTTATAATTCATACCTGCATAATTAGCAGTTGCACGGCTTTCTCCGACTACACTGATTTCATATCCCTGTTTTGTATATTTCAGATAAATATAAACAATTACAACTAAAATCAATCCAATCAGCCAGCCCGCATGAACACCGAAAATCTTATCAAGCTGCGCTGCTTCTCCGAATTTCGCAATTTTCGGAAATCCTGAAGAATTCGGGTCCTGCCACGGGCCGTCACGCAAAAAGGAGATTAAATACAATGCAATATAATTCAGCATCAGAGTAAATAATGTTTCATTTGTATTAAATTTGGCTTTGAAAAATGCAGGGATAAGTCCCCATAATGCACCACCCAGCATGCCTGCAAGGAACATGCAAATCATCAAAAGCCAGTGTGGAAAATCCCAGCAAAACAGAGCAAAATAGGTAGCAAAAATTGCTCCCATAATAATCTGTCCTTCTGCACCGATATTCCAGAAACGCATTTTAAACGCCAAAGTAATACCCAATGCCGGAATTAAGAGCGGTACCATAAGCTTAATGGTAGCCTGAAATGCCATGGTACTGCGGAACGCTCCCGAAACAATGGTTCCGTATACGGAAAACGGATTATATCCAATAAAAAGGATGAACAAGCCGCCTGCTACAATAGCCAATATTACAGAAAGCAGACGAAGGCGCATAATCTGATTATGAGTTCTTTCGCTTCTCTTTTCAATACGAATGAGAGGCTCTTTTTTCTTCCTATTTTCCATCTTACGCATCCCCCTTCTTCTTACCGGCCATCATCAGTCCCAGTTCTTCTTTGGTTGTTGTTTTGGCATCTACAACACCGATTGCTTCCCCATGACACATAACCATAATTCTGTCGGAAATTTGCAAAAGAACATCTAAGTCCTCACCGATAAACAGTACTGCAACACCTTTTTTCTTCTGTTCATTTAACAAGTCATAAATTGTATAAGAAGAGTTAATATCCAGACCACGTACAGGATATGCTGTTACCAATACGGAAGGATTGGACTCAATTTCCCTTCCCAGCAGAACCTTCTGTACATTACCACCGGACATAAGACGAACCGGCGTATCTACGCTTGGTGTTACTACACCTAGTTTTTCAACTAAGTCTTCTGCCATCTTTCTTGCCGGCTTTCTGTCTATGAAAATTCCCTTTGTTTTATCGTAGGTCTTCAATAAAATATTGTCTACCATTCCCATAGAAGCTACAAGCCCCATACCAAGACGGTCTTCTGGAACAAAGCCCAGACTGATACCCAGATTTGCAATCTCTCTCGGTGTTTTTCCTACAATATTTTCCTTGTTATGTAAAATTGCTCCTGCCTGCACCGGAATAAGTCCTGCAATACTCTCGCAAAGTTCTTTCTGTCCACTTCCTGCCACACCGGCAACTCCCAGAATTTCCCCTGCTTTAATTTCCAGATTTAAATCCTTTACAGCCATGTTTCCATCTGCTGCCTTTACAGACAAATCTACAATTTTCAGTCGTGTAAATACATTTTCACACTGCGGTCTTTGAATTTCCAGAGTTACCGGACGTCCTACCATCAGCTCTGTCAGCTGTTTTTCGTTGGTTTCACTGGTATTTACCGTTTCTACACTCTGTCCTTTTCTTAAAATTGTAACTCTGTCACTGATTTCCATAACCTCATTCAGCTTATGAGTGATAATAATAATGGCGCTTCCCTGTTCTTTCATTTTTCGCAAAATGCGGAACAGTTTCTTCGTTTCCTGAGGCGTAAGTACAGCAGTAGGCTCATCTAAAATCAAAATATCTGCATTTCTATACAGAACCTTTAAAATTTCTACCGTCTGTTTTTCGCTGACTGACATATTATATATTTTTTTCTCAGGCTCTACTTCCAGTCCGTATTTTTCTGTCAGTTTTGTCAATTTTTCCTTTAATTCTTTTGGCTTTACTCTTTTTCCTTCCATGCCCATGGCAACATTATCCATGGCTGAAAAAACATCCACCAGCTTAAAATGCTGATGTATCATACCAATCCCCAATTTTCCCGCATCGATTGGGGAATTGATGGTTACTTCTTTGCCGTTGATTTTAATAGTTCCCTCATCCGGATGATAAATACCTGAAATCATATTCATCAACGTTGTTTTTCCTGAACCATTTTCTCCAAGCAATGCCAGAATTTCTCCTCTGCGAACTTCAAGATTAATGTGGTCATTGGCAACCACACTTCCAAAGGTTTTGGTAATCCCCTGAAGCTCGATGGCTTTCTCCTTCTTATCCAAAGCCAACTTGTTCACCTCTCATTTCCTTTCTTTTGTCTGTCAAAACACTGGATATTGTATCATAGTTTATTTCTATTTTCCATATTCATCTTCAAAAAGATTGCACTGTTGATATTGTTTCATTTAATGCCTATAACAGGACTGTTTTCTACAAGCATTTTATCATTATTCCACAGTCTAAAATTGCCTGCATAACAGAAAAAGAGACTGTTCCACGAAACAACAATCTCCTTTTCTGCCATAATATTCTGTTTTATCCTAAAATTTTCTTTAAATCTTCTTCCGGTGTGCTGATTGGTGAAATATGGAAATTCTCCACCAAATACTGCAATACATTTTGAGACAGAAATGCAGGTAATGTAGGTCCTAAATAAATATTCTGAATTCCCAGATGTAATAATGTCAGCAAAATACATACCGCTTTTTGTTCATACCATGATAAAACCATGGAAAGAGGTAATTCATTCACACTACAATTAAATGCTCCTGCCAAAGCAATCGCTACCTGAATAGCGCTGTATGCGTCATTGCACTGTCCCATATCCATCATTCTTGGCAATCCCTCAATTTCTCCTAAATCAAGGTCATTAAAACGATATTTGCCGCATGCCAAAGTAAGAATAACAGAGTCCTTTGGTGTCTGTTTTACAAATTCTGTGTAATAATTTCTTCCTGTTCTGGCGCCGTCACAGCCTCCTACTAAAAAGAAATGGCTAATTTTTCCGGCTTTTACTGCACCAATAACCTTATCTGCTACGCCTAAAACTGTACCATGGCCAAATCCCGTAACAACATATTCTCCGCCGTTTATTCCTGTCAGATGTTGTTCCTGCTCATAGCCTCCTAATTCCAATGCTTTTTCAATTACTGGTGTAAAATCTTTCTTTTCATCAATATGAACTACATTCGGATATGAAACTACTTCGGTTGTAAATACACGGTCTGCATAGCTTTCCTTTACCGGCATCAGACAGTTTGTTGTAAACAACAATGCTCCTGGTATATTTGCAAACTCTTTCTGCTGATTTTGCCATGCAGTTCCGAAATTTCCTTTTAAATGTGGATATTTCTTTAGTTCCGGATAAGCATGTGCCGGCAACATTTCTCCATGGGTATATACATTAACACCTCTGTCTTTTGTCTGCTCTAAAAGGAGCTCCAAGTCTCTTAAATCATGTCCTGTCACTACAATAAACGGTCCTTTTTCAATGGAAAGAGGCACTTTTACAGGAATTGGTGTTCCATAAGCGGTTGTATTGGCTTTATCGAGAAGAGCCATACATTTTAAATTCACCTCACCTACTTCCATAACAACAGGAAGCAGATGGCTCATATCTAAATCTTCACTGATTATTCTTAATGCTTTATAGAAAAATTTATTTACCTGTTCATCTGTATATCCCAGAACCATTGCATGATAAGCATAAGCTGCCATTCCACGAATACCAAACAAAATCAAGGCTTTTAAAGAACGAATATCTTCCTGTGCTTCCCATAAATTGTTCATGTCATATTCTTTTATCTGATCACAAGAATTTCCACCGCCACACATCTTACACAGACTTTCTCGTTCTTTTCTGATATTTCTAATCATTTCCTTAACTGTCTCATCATTAAAATTCACATTTGTAACGGTCGTGAATAAACCTTCTATTACAATCTTATCTGTACTCTCTGTTCTTTTATTTTTCTCGCATACTTTTGCTAAAGCAATTAATTCGCTTGTAAGTTCATCCTGAAGCTTGGCAGTTACAGAATTTTTTCCGCAAACACCTCTATTTCCTGTACACCCTGCACACCCTGCGGTCTGTTCACATTGAAAGCAAAACATTTTTTTATCCATATTCCTATCTCCTTTGTTCTACCTGCTGCTTTTTACAGACTTATCATACAGGAGAAAAGGAAGTATTAATGTTGCATATGCAACATATTTATAAAAAATTATTCCAGATTTTTTAACACTCGAAAAGTATTTTTATCAAAATCAATGTAACCTTCTGCCTTCATAGTGTTTAATTCTCTGGTCAATGCACTGCGATCCACACAGAGATATTCGGCTAACTGTACTCTTCCTAAAGGAATATCAAAGTAAAGGCTCTGCTGCTTAGAAGCTTCCTGAAGCAGATATGTGGCAATTTTTTCCCTCAACGTCTTCTTCGATAAAATATCCACCTTATCCATCAACACAATATTTTTCTCTGCAATTACTGTAACCATGTTCTCAATCAGTCTGTGATGAAATTTACAGGACATATTACAAGTTCGTAAAATACGGGAGAAAGGCAAGAATAATATCATAGACGCTGTATCCGCCACAAAAGAAACAGTAGCATTCTTTACAATCCCACATGAAAAACTCTCTCCGAACAATTCCCCTTTTTGCATGGATACCAGCAAAGTTTTATTCCCCCACAAATCCTCTTTAATCATATCCACTTTCCCAGAAAGCAAAATTCCCACTGCTTCCACATTTTCTTCCAAGGTAATAATATATTGATTTTTTTTATACTCTTTCAGATAAGCTCCTATACATCCAAGCATTGCTGTCATTTCCGACTCCTGTATTCCATAAAACAGTTTCATAGTTTTTAATTCTGAAAGATACTCTTTGTATAATTTTTGCATATTTTAAATATTGTTTCCTTCCGAATACTTTATTTCTTATATCTGTTCTATCATTTTCCTTTTCCGACACAATAATTGCCATAGATGACTGCCACAACACTATACAAAATTCCAGCAACCGGCCAAATCACCCATGTAATGCCCCATTTCATCGTAATAAAACTAACGAAAAGATACACGGCTGTGACAATAGGCCAATAAATATTTCCAATACTTTTTTCTCTCTGTTTTGCAATCCGTGTATAATCTCCTTCTTCTAACAAGACCTGATATCCATCCCAGATAATCGATGTTCTGACAATAAAAAATACGCCTATGGATACCAGCATCAATAAAATACCTACCGCCATTACAGTCAGAAAATCATCATCTCCGTAAAAAAGCTGTACAAGAAAAATCGGAACACAGGAAATAATGCAAAGCACTACGCCCATTGAAAATTCCATGATATGTGACTTTTCATATTTTTTCATTTTGTCACGAACCATACCGTCAATTCCATATTCTGTGTCCAATGGTTCTTTTTCTAAAAATTGATAGGGAGCGCCCTTGTGTCCATTAATAATAAAAATGACAACTGCTGATGCCACTATGCAAAACATTACAATCAACCCTGCCATTGCCCCTTGGTCTTCTGTGAGAGGGATTTTTTTCATTTCTCCTGCTACACTCAAATAAATCAATAAAATGGGGGATAAAATGCAAAGCATAACTCCTGCTGCAATAGAAACCGAGCTTTTCTTACAATGCTCTAAATACTCATTTGCCGTCTCCAGAGATACTTTTATTAAAGCTTCCCCCTTATCGTTTTCTATGGGTTCAGCTTCTTCTAAAAGATTTACTGTACAAGGCAGCTCTTCCATATCATCACGAAGCAGATAATCCGTACTTACATGAAATACTTCTGAAAGTTTTAAAATTCTGTTCATATCCGGAACTGACTGTGCGCCTTCCCACTTTGATATGGACTGACGGCTGACACCCATTTTTTCTGCAAGCTCTTCTTGTGACCAGCCCGCCTTTTTCCTCAAATTTACAATTTTATCTGCTAATATCATATTCTTCCTCCTTTACAGTCCTTCTTTTTTATCTTAACAGACTTTTGATAGAAAAAATATACAAAATTTTGTGGTTGCATACCACCAACTATGCTTTACAATTACGCAACTGACTGCATTTGTAGGAAAAAATCGCTTTTTAATCCGCATCTTCTTCCAAAGCTTCAATGAAAAAGCTCACCGGACGAAATCCATCATTGCAGGAAATCATCGCAGATTTTTTATTTTTCATCCAGCCATTATAAAAATTTTCTCCTCCATGTGCCAGTGTCATGACAAAAGGAGAAATACTGTCCCATGCGCTGTCACAAAAATTATCCGGTTTCTTCCAGCCGTTGGCAATAAAAACCTGACCTTCCTTCATATCGCAGGCATGGGAAATGGGGTTCTCATATTGCTCCATCAAATCTTTGTAACAGGAGATTCTCTTTACTGTAATTCTGCATTTTTTCATTCAAATTTCTCCTTATATTGATATTTTTCATATTGTTATGGCTATCTGGCAACTGTTCAGCAAAAGCATAATAATCTTAGCTGTGTTTTCTTTAAATTCGTTACATTATATTAGACTACACTCAAATTATTTTTTTGTACGCTCTTCCAGTTCTAATAGGTACTTATCATAATCAGACATAAACAATCTATCTTGGATAATACGATATTTTTCAAACTCTGTCTCAGCATGGAGCTTTGCAATCTCAGCAGAAACTTTACCTGCATCTTTCAAAATTCCATAATCAAACATTTTTATAAAATTATTAAGCCTTGTTTCCCAATCCTGCATGGTCAGAGGAATATGTCTCAACGTCATATTTTCAGCAAAATCCAAATATGCTGTAACCATACGGTTTAGCTGTTTCATTTCGTCCTGACTCAAATAATTCTTCGCAATTGTAACATCGCTTTTCTTAATTTTGCCATCTGGGTCATCTGCCCAAGTCGTTAGCCCCATATACTGTACTGGTCGATTTCTTGAACCCTTCGGCTTCAAGTTTTTCTTCACAATCCGAAGAAAGCATTTCTCCGCCCTGCAACATTTCAACGAGAAATGATTTTACTTTCATCTCTTTTTCATTTGGTCTGCCCATTTGTGGAGCAAGAGATAAAAACGCTTCTTTGGCTGTCATCTCCATTTCGGAAATGAAGTCCACGCCTTTCTCCGATACCTCAAACAGAATTGCCGAACCCGTCGGGGCAAGATTTGATTTCACTTGCACCAAATATCTTTCCGCAGGTAATTCCTTGTTCGGTGTGCGTGTGATTGCAAGAATGCTTCTTTTGTCTTTTAGTTACAGACAAACTGGAATTTGACTTGCCTATTTTCTTAAAATCTCATGTGGAGCTTCTATTTCATTTGCCAAGGTATGCTCTGTTAATTCTGACATCAATTTCAATTTTTTATTAATCAATGGTCGCATACAATTAGGAACATGTTCCTGATGCGCTCTGTGGATTGCTACACATTCCTTACAGTTTCCGTGATAACGACAGGCTTTCAGGCAAGGACAGTGATCTTTGTCTTTATACTCCTTACGAAATTCCGCTGCAAATTCTTCTTGCAGTCTCAGTCCCTCGACACGGTTTCCCTTATGAAATTCTACCATTGCATCCAGTTCTTTCTGGTTCCCTTCAATCTTCATGTTATTATAGCGCCTCCATTTCAACTATTCCTCATTTTCTGATAAATCCCGATTTTCTCAATTCTCCAAACTTGAATTTCTATTTGTGTTGCCATGTCATTACATAATCTTTTTCTCCGGTAGCCTCATCTAAGCCACTATGCTGAATCTCAAATTCTTCTCTCTTATAAAAAGATATTGCCCGTGCGTTCTTTTGGTATACGTTCAAGTACAACTTATTCCTTTTATCCTTTGCATAATTCAGCAGAATTTTACCTAGACCCTGCGATTGCATTTCACCAGAAACAAAAATGCCCTCAACATATTCATCATTTAACCCTAGGGTTAAACTTAACTACTATTTTTTCTTTGCGATATAAAATACATAACTGTAATAATCTACTACTAATCTAAAATAAAGCGATTATAAGCTATCCTTTTTCCTGTGTTTGTTTTAAAGTTTTCATCTATACACTTTTTTATCTTTTCCTGTTCTTTTTCTTTATCCATAACCGTTAAATTTTCAAGCAAATCAGCTTCCCATTGTATTTGAAAATCAAGTCCATCAATTTTAGATGGAGTATGATGGTTGCCTATTATAAAGCATATTCTATCAATATTTTTGTTATAGCCTACCTTTTTTAATATTTCTTTCGCTACTTCTGGTCCTTCCTTTTCTTGATAGACACCATCAATAGAACCGTATTTTTTTTGTGCTTCAACCGCACCAATATCATGTAGTATAGCAATAATACTGATGAATTCTTTTTCTTCCTCTCCGATATTTTCTCCTTTCATTATATCTTCTGCATTTTTCAAAACTTTGAGAGTATGCTCTATGCCAAAAGGAATTTCTTTGAATACTTCTTTCATCTCTATAATAATTTTTTCTTTAAACATAAATTACCTCCATTTATACCTTATAGGTGTTTTAGTTCTATCTATCCACTTTTTTGTTCGCCGATACAATCAGCATCATGGGACGGCGCATTTCATCCTGCATCCCCGGAATATCCATCATGTATTCCGGCGGCTGCGGCTCCACAATATGATTTATTATAAAACCATTTGAAAGCAGTGTATTTAGATATGTGGTCAGTGTTCTATGATATTTTGTAACCTTTTCTCCCAAAAACACAGCTGTCCGTTTGCCCTCATAATAATAATTATCCACCGGAAAATGCAGTATTTCTCCTTTTTCGTTATAATGCCAGTCTTGTGTTCCATAGGCAGTAAAAACAGGATGTTCAACCGTAAAAATCAGCTTACCACCAGACTTCAGTATTCTATATATCTTTTTTACTAAAATCTCATAATCTGCTACATAGTGAAACGCAAGTGAACTTAATATTACATCAAAACTCTCCTCTGGGAATTCCACATCTTCTATAGCACAGCATTTATATTCAACCTGTGGAAAATGTGTTTTTTCTTTGGCTACCTCGAGCATTTTATGAGAAATATCAACACCTACAACAGAAGACGCTCCGTGTTCCATCGCATAAATACAGTGCCATCCATAGCCGCATCCTAAATCAAGCACACGCTTATCTTTAAAATCCGGCAGCAGCTTTCTCAATGTTTCCCATTCTCCTGCACCGGCTAGTCCCTGCTGTGAGCGACTCATTTGACTGTATTTTTGAAAAAATATATCATCATCATATTTGTTTTCTTTTCCATATTCTACATAATTCAACATCTTTCACCTCGATGTAAACTTCCGATTTTTCGTTCTCTGCGACTTCCCAATAAACGGGAATTTGACTTGCCTATTTTCTTAAAATCTCATGTGGAGCTTCTATTTCATTTGCCAAGGTATGCTCTGTTAATTCTGACATCAATTTCAATTTTTTATTAATCAATGGTCGCATACAATTAGGAACATGTTCCTGATGCGCTCTGTGGATTGCTACACATTCCTTACAGTTTCCGTGATAACGACAGGCTTTCAGGCAAGGACAGTGATCTTTGTCTTTATACTCCTTACGAAATTCCGCTGCAAATTCTTCTTGCAGTCTCAGTCCCTCGACACGGTTTCCCTTATGAAATTCTACCATTGCATCCAGTTCTTTCTGGTTCCCTTCAATCTTCATGTTATTATAGCGCCTCCATTTCAACTATTCCTCATTTTCTGATAAATCCCGATTTTCTCAATTCTCCAAACTTGAATTTCTATTTGTGTTGCCATGTCATTACATAATCTTTTTCTCCGGTAGCCTCATCTAAGCCACTATGCTGAATCTCAAATTCTTCTCTCTTATAAAAAGATATTGCCCGTGCGTTCTTTTGGTATACGTTCAAGTACAACTTATTCCTTTTATCCTTTGCATAATTCAGCAGAATTTTACCTAGACCCTGCGATTGCATTTCACCAGAAACAAAAATGCCCTCAACATATTCATCATTTAACCCTAGGGTTAAACTTAACTACTATTTTTTCTTTGCGATATAAAATACATAACTGTAATAATCTACTACTAATCTAAAATAAAGCGATTATAAGCTATCCTTTTTCCTGTGTTTGTTTTAAAGTTTTCATCTATACACTTTTTTATCTTTTCCTGTTCTTTTTCTTTATCCATAACCGTTAAATTTTCAAGCAAATCAGCTTCCCATTGTATTTGAAAATCAAGTCCATCAATTTTAGATGGAGTATGATGGTTGCCTATTATAAAGCATATTCTATCAATATTTTTGTTATAGCCTACCTTTTTTAATATTTCTTTCGCTACTTCTGGTCCTTCCTTTTCTTGATAGACACCATCAATAGAACCGTATTTTTTTTGTGCTTCAACCGCACCAATATCATGTAGTATAGCAATAATACTGATGAATTCTTTTTCTTCCTCTCCGATATTTTCTCCTTTCATTATATCTTCTGCATTTTTCAAAACTTTGAGAGTATGCTCTATGCCAAAAGGAATTTCTTTGAATACTTCTTTCATCTCTATAATAATTTTTTCTTTAAACATAAATTACCTCCATTTATACCTTATAGGTGTTTTAGTTCTATCTATCCACTTTTTTGTTCGCCGATACAATCAGCATCATGGGACGGCGCATTTCATCCTGCATCCCCGGAATATCCATCATGTATTCCGGCGGCTGCGGCTCCACAATATGATTTATTATAAAACCATTTGAAAGCAGTGTATTTAGATATGTGGTCAGTGTTCTATGATATTTTGTAACCTTTTCTCCCAAAAACACAGCTGTCCGTTTGCCCTCATAATAATAATTATCCACCGGAAAATGCAGTATTTCTCCTTTTTCGTTATAATGCCAGTCTTGTGTTCCATAGGCAGTAAAAACAGGATCTATGTTTTACCTTCCCAACTTCTAATTTTTTACATCATATCCCAAAAGCCTTGTCGTACTCAATAACTCCATTTAATTTGTTTTGACTTCCGTTAAGATTAAGTGCCATAAAACTTTCATCGTCAACTTCAAATGGCGCTTTTATTCCACACTCACTTGCCGGAATATATCCTGCCTTTGGATAGTATTTGGAATGTCCCAAAACAACTGAATATTCATATCCCAATTTATGTGCTATACTGTGTCCTTCTTTCATCAAAGATAATCCGATTCCCCTGTTCTGATAATCGGGTAATACAGAAAGAGGGGCAAGCGCAAGAACCTCAACCCCTTGAACAACTGCTTTTGTAAAAAGAATATGTCCTACAATTTTTTCGTCCTCGACAGCAACAAGAGAAAGTTCCGGAATAAACGATTTGCTTTTTCTTAACGTAGCAACTAAGTTCTGTTCATTTCCATCTGTATATTCAGCATTTTCAAATGCTTCTTTTACAACATGATATACCGTATCATAATCTTCTGGTCTTTCTTGTCTTATAATCAAAATAGATACCTACATAGTTTTAAGCTTTTTACAATTACAGGAAATGGCAAATCTACTATCTACCTCTCAATTTTTATGGCTCTGACAATGATAATATCCGGGATTTCTTTATTAAAATAGCATTCTTCGTAAAATCCGTCTATGACAAATCCGGTATCAAAACACAGATTAAAAATATCCTGTAAAGAACGATGATAATAACATTGTTTTTGCGGCTGTCCTTCAATCGCAATATCGTAATAGCTGTGCGGCGTCATATATTTTTCTGTAAGCGTTACAAAACAGGGGTGCTGTGTCGCAAATACAAATACTCCGTTATCCTCAAGCAATTTATAAACAGAGGTAAAAAGCGGCTTAATATCGGTAATATCCATGACCGCCATATTGGAGACTGCTTTTGTAAACGGCTTATTTCTTTTTAATGCCATCAGACTCGTTTCATTCGTGGCGTCTGATACACAAAACTCAATGTGATCAGCATACCGTTTTTGGCGCTTTTTTGCCAGTTCCACCATTTTCTCACTATAATCAAAAGCCAAAACAGAGACAGCTTTTTCTGCAAGATATGCAGAATAATTTCCATTTCCACAGGCAATATCTAAAATATAGTCTGTTGGATCAGGATTTAGAAGCTCTGTTACTTTGGGGCGGACAACTTCTCTGTGAAAATCATTTGATTCATCCCCCATTGCACAATCCCAAAATTCAGCGTTTTGATTCCAGATTGCTTTACTTTCTTCCTTTGAATACTGCATAATATCCTCTTTCTGCAAAATTACTTTTTCTCCTTCGCCCCATGGCTCCTGAAATGCGTGATAATGATGTTCCAATATTTCATCTGTTATCACAAACGGCGAATTGGCATTTAAGACCTGATTTCTTTTATATAGTCTTTTTTGCAAAAGCTCCTTACTGGCTTTCATATAGACAAGTTCCGTTTCAGCGCCTGCTTTTTGGATCAGCTCTTTATAAAAATTTCGATTTGCTGTCTTAATTTAAATGTATTATACCATATTTTTGTGAATTTTTTAACTTGCCCACTTCGACTACACTCCCGCCTTAATGACTTCTTGAATACTTGCCGAAAAAGAAAAACTGCCATCACCGACAGCAGTTCTCTTTCGGGTAGTATTCTGTTATGAATACACAATATCGTTTAGTACGATTTCATCAACACAGGAACGAATGTTATTCATCAATCCTATCCATCTCATCATATCCACAGCCTTTAATTGCTCGGTAACTCCTTGCTTTCTTGCCATTTCCTTTATGAGATATTCAGCCATATCACAAGCCGAAGTGTCAATCTCGGCAAGATGTTCATATAACTTTCCGCTTGTCAGCAGAGTGTAATATAAAACCATCTTTATTGAAAATCGTTACCTTATCATTCTTACCAAAGCCAAATGTGAAATCCTTGTTGATTTCAAATGTATAAAATTCGCCTGGTGCAAGAACTATTCCTTCAGTAACAGGTGTAATGTCTGCAGCATGTCCTACTGGATCATTGTCATATAAATACCATCCAGAAATATCAACATCTGAAGAACCTGCATTGTAAATTTCTACCCAGTCAGTTACAATATCTTCACAATCAGATTCTACTTCATTGATTACGACTTGAGGCTTATACCAATCGTTTGCCTGACCTTTTGTTTCTTTCATGATTACAAAAGAACCTGTGCCATCCGGATATCTTCCAATAGAAGCATGTTCTGTCCAAGAACACTCATCCACGATATTCCCATATCTATCATAAATTCGAATAGAATCACCTGAACCTATGCCAATTGCTGATTCAAAAGTTCCTTCTACATAAGAATCTGTTTCGTCATTATATACTTTTCCCACTGTTGTAGCTTCTACAACAAAAAGTCCACCAGCTTCCACCGTGTGTCCTTCTACAAACTGCCAACGATGATCATCTGAATTATCGCGAATTTCATATCCAGATAAATCCATAGTTCCTGTTCCAAGATTCATCACCTCTACCCAGTCATCTGGAGAAGAGTTTACTTCATTAAGGACAAGTTTATATTCTGGTTTTCTTCTTCCTCTACAATATTAAGAGTTCCTTTTGTAGCTGCCTGGTCGATAAATTCTCCTGTTCCATCTGGAACTCTCGAATATGTTCCCACTGCATGACCACTATATGAAAATGAATCCTGCTGCTGGTTGTTATTGTCATAAAGGATAACTGTATCTTCTTTTCCCAATGAAAGATTATCTAAAATATCACTATGTTCAATAACTAAAACTTCACCCGGATTTAATACTGTTCCTTCGGCAATACGCCATTCTTCGTTTTCTGCCAATCGCTCTAAGTCTTTATTATCTGTAATAAACCAATTGCTAAGATCAACTGCTTCTGTTCCTGTATTGATAATTTCTACCCAATCAATATCTGTTGTTGGTTCATTTGATTCTACTTCATTAATTTTAATAACGCTCGTCATTTCTGCCGCATACACACTTTGTATTGGAGTAAGTGTCATGGAAGCAACCATGCACAGGCTAAGTATTCGCATTACTTTCTTTCTCATACGTTCTTCCTTTCTTGAATAAACAAACTATTGCTTTATTATTCAAATTATAAAAAAGCAATGTAAAATCCACCACCAAACTTTCACAAAAAATCTATTTATTTGTTTACTTTACTTAAAATATTTTCCAATAAGAATCTTAGCAATGTTTTTATTTCCGGCAACAATATTCCCATTTAACTCCATGAAAAGCTTTTCACCTTTATAATTATACACTTCTCCATTTGCTTCACGTACAAGCAATGTTCCGGCCGCATAGTCCCAGATTTTTAAATGATTCTCCATATAAGCATCAATTCGGCCGCATGCAACATTTGCTAAATCTAAAGAAGCAGAACCGCATCTGCGAATATCTTGACATTCTTTGAAAACGGAAGCAAATCTCATGAAATTTTGTTCTGCTTCCTCTTTAAAATATGGCGATGTGCCAACAGAAATCAAACTGTCTTTCATCTGTTCTGCATCACTTACATATATTCTTTTTCCATTTAAAAAACTGCCCTTATCTTTTTCTGCATAGAACATCTCATCAGAAAAGGGATTATATATAATTCCTAGTATTATTTCACTATTATCTATGAGAGCCAAGGAAATCGCACTATTCTGATAATCGTGAATCAAATTTGTTGTTCCATCTACTGGATCTAATACCCATACTTGACCACTCATATCAATATCAGAATTATCTTTTTCCTCTCCCATGAATTGAATTTGCGGATATAAGTCCGAAAGTTCTTTCTGTATGAATTCTTGAACTGCTTCATCTATTGCAGTTACATAATCAAATACGCCTTTTTGTTTTATTTGTTCAGCCGCATTACGATTTGAAAATATTTTTGCCGCCTCACGAACAATTTCCTGTACTTTTAAAATCTCAATCATAATACTTCTTATCCATTAACTATTCATTATTCTGATTCACCAGGACAGAAACATAATCTCCGCCAAGGTTATGTATTTCTTTTAATGCTTTTTTCAAAATGCCTGCTGTCTTCACCTGAAAAGATGCATTTGGTGAAATTACGATTTCATAATTTCCCTTTTTCATCTCTTCATAAAGTTCTTGCACAGTTTCAATACTATGTGAAAACTTCGTACGAACACATCCATACTGAACGGCCTGATGTGTATCGCTGCCACTAATCATTGGAACATCTAATTTTTTTGCAAGCATGCCTGTTTTTTCTTCAAAATAGTCCTGATTCAACGCAATATCCTTGCCATTTAAATCTAAAAAGTGCAGGCGTTTTAACTGCTCGAATGATAGTTCCGGAATATGTCCGCCTTCACGATATGGATGTGCAGCTCCTATTACTATAGGATACTCTTCAAATAAATCCATTAACTTCTTAAAAGGTAAGAATTTCCCCTTTTCCTTATAGGTCGCTAAGCGAGCATTTAATCCTAAGATATGCTCTGGCGTTCCAAGCGATAAAATATGACCACCTTCTGCAATATCTGTTTCCATTCCAGTAAAAACACGTAGCCCTTCCGTTGTTACAAGTGTATCTCCTTCTCTTTTACATTTTTCCATTAAATAGCCATACACTTCATCAAACTGCAACGTATTAAAATGTTCTGTCAAACAGATTGCATCTAACCCTGCTTCTTTTGCCTCTCTTAAAAGCCAATCTGTGTATTCTTTAGAAAACGGCAATTTTTTTGCCAGTTTTCCATGTGTATGAAAATCAATATACATTTTTTCTTTCTCTCCTATACATATACAATTACAACAGCAATAATTGCCATCCAGAGAAAAGAAACTGCTAAAAATAGCAAATCATCATATGTGATTTTTAATGATGATAATTTCATTTTCTTTACGTCCTTATTGGTTGCTGCATAACGATACCCTCTCATTTCCAATGCTTCTACCGTTGTACGGGATCTTTTAGCAGTATTTAACATTAATGGATAAAATGAATGAATAATTATTTTTATTTGATAAATTAAATATTTTATTTTCCCTACAATACCATTAGCTTCAGGTGCTTTCCCTCTTAAACGATAAGACAAGAGTACGTTTTGAAACTCCTCCATCAACATAGGAAGCATTCGATAGGCATAAGAAATCGAAAATGATAATCTTTCCGGACATCCAAACCACATCAATCCATTCGACAATTTATCTGGATCCAATCCAGAGAATACTGTGATAGATGCAAGTGAGACCGTTGCAACTTTCAAAGTCAACACTAATAGTGGGATGATTGTTTCTGTATTTCCACCAAAAAACAAAGATACGATAAACAAATACCCTGTCTGTGAAAAAACACCTAATAAAAACAGAAACAAAACTAATCCCGCAACTCTTGCCAATATGGTGGTCACAACTACCAATGCAAAACAACCTGCAAGAAAGATAACATTACCGGAAAACCAAGGCACTAGTCCAAAGAACAAATACCATCCGATTAACACTCTTGGATCCAATTTAGCTATTACTGTATCATCATTTCCATATGCATTTTTTAATACCTGATTGCGTAAGAAATCCATAGAAAATTTATCCAATATATTTTCTGAAAGTTTTTTTATTGTCTTTTCCATTTTTCACTCCATCTCTATTCCCTAAACAAAACTTTGTAAAAATTCATCTACGGTATAACAGAATGCATCTTCATGAAGTTCTTTTCCCATTGAAAAGATTTCCGGTGGTCTGATTCCGACCATATCAACAATTTCTTTGTTACCAAAAATTTCATTTCTACTGCCATCAGCAATCACTTTTCCTTGGTAGAGTACAATGATTCTTTCTGCCCATTCTGATACAAGCTGCATATCATGTGTTGCAATCATTACCGTATCTGTCACATCGACCATATCCTTTAATGTTTTCATAATTTCTTTTCGTGTCGCAATATCAAGATTTGCAGTAGGTTCATCTAACAATAAGATTTCTGGATTAAGTGCCACTCCGATTGCGAGACTTAAGAGATACACCATTATCACGAAGATACCTCGATAAACAGACTCTTTCAAACTGTGCATTGAATGCCCACTTTATTACTTCATCATCTGTAAGAGCAACAATAATATCGTCCGGTATCTTTTCTCCCATTGCCAGATCTACAACCTTGACCTCGCCACCATCTACGGAATATCCGAAAAGTAGAATCTCAAAGTCTTCACTTTCTGCATAACGGTAAACCCCGGATTTTTGCAGACTCACACTTGAAAAGGTTTCAATATCTATACTGATTGATTTCACATTCTCACTTCCTTCCAAAGTAAAACAGACGGCAGAGGATTGTCCTCCACCGCCTGCACATTTTTATTCTTCAGTTGTTTCTTCAGCAGATTTTTTCTTTGCCTTACGTTTCTTGATTGAATCCTTGACAAGCCAGATACCATTCATAATGGTGCTTACAATGCCGTAGATACCAGCACCCATAAAGATGTAGAAGATGATAATCACATCAATCTGCTTTGCTAATTCATATAATTCGTTCATATCGTTTACCTCGTATATTCGTAATAGTCGCAGACGGTGGTGTTTCACACCGCCTGCCGGAAGTTAAAAGGTTGGTTCAGATTAAGATAAGAAATCGTCATCTTCCTCTGTGCTGAAATCATCAGTTGCAGAGCTGCGACCACCAAGGGGTTCTCCGTCTCTAATCTTCTGAATGTTGCCAAGACCACAAGCAATACCCTTATTACCATTGGAGTTGAATGCATAGAAGTTAAGTGAAACTCTCGCATAGCAATCTGTGTAATAGGAACTGTGTTCTTGTTCTGTAAAATAAGGTCATAGTAGCTTGCCTTTGGCTGCATCTCTGCAATCTGCTGACGCTGAATAAGCGTCTGACATTCAAGCTGTTTTCTTCTCTCACGCTCTTCTTTAAGCTGTGTAAGTGCTGCAATCGCAAGATCAGGATTTTCCAAAATCTCATCGATGGCATACATTCCATGCTTACGGATAGCCGAAGAACCTCTGCAGTTACCCAATGTTTGAACTTCTTTGCATTAGGCATCTTGCTTGAAAGGATAAGACTATAAAGACCAGACTCGTTGATAATGATGGTTTCCTTATCCTGGTTACCATCAAAGAGCATGACTTTATGTCTGTCCTCTTCATCTACATGACGGTTAATATCTCGACTACCGTTCTGGTACCCGAGAATGTCTGCTACATCCTTGCCTACAAACATAACCTCACCGTTTACAGTTGCTGTTCTTACAGAGCCAAACTCTGTGTTGTTAAATACTTGTAATTCCATACGAATTACCTCCTTAAATTAATTTCTCGGAGGTGTCACCCTCCTACCTGGTAGCCTTGGGAGAAGGGTTAAAAGGACGCTTTTGAAAAAACTTTTTTAATTTTTTGATTGCACGTCTGTAACGATGACTGACATTGTTGGCATCCTCACCGATTGAGGCTGCATACTCGCCAACGGTGTATCCGTCAAGTACAATGGCAATGACCATATCTGCTACTGCAGGTTTAAGAAGACTTCTCAAAGTTTCACAGCATTCTTCGTATTCAAGCTGGTTATGTACTCCGTCAATAGAACTGTTAAATGCTGACTTATCAGCTGCTCTGTACATAATTGCTTCTTCTGTGTTGACCTCAACTGTTCCATCCTTGCTCTTCATATAAGTGTTGCCAGTATGACGGTCATGCTTGTGCCAACTGTTGTAATCGGGTCTGTTGAATCTCTCTTCGATTACATCTTGGATTCTCTTTTCGTAGTCTTCCTGACTTTCTTCTTCTGAAATGGAGACATTTAACCATTTCTCCAATTCCATGTTTTCGACCTCAAGTGTCTGATACTCGTTCTCGTAACGAATCTTGATTTTCATAAAGTTCCTGCCTTTCTGCCTGGTTCTTGCAGAAGGGCATAGGAAACAAATAGGGTCGTTGCTTATAGAAGTACCGACCCATGAAATGCCTGAAAAAGAGCATAAGGAAATAAGGGTACTTCTATCGCACCTTTCACAGGTTGTCCTGTAATTGATGCCGATATCTGTATCCCAATGCCCTTATAGCTAATCAGGCCTTGTGATATTAATTTTTAAGTGCCTCTGGCACTCAGTTGGACACACAACGATTTATGTACCCAACTCAACGCTAGAGCATTTATAGAAATGAATTAAAACTATGTATAAACGAGCAATTCTCTGCGAACGCATAATTTCTTCACGGGAAAGTATAGAAATCTGTAAGTTTTTCTGATATAATAGTCTTTAGACCAATTTCCCAATACAACCTCACAAGTAGCAAGCACTCGCTGTTTGCTTTTTACACTTCACATTATAGATAAGTGGGTCGGTAGAACTTGGTAGTGGCTGGTAGTCTTCGGTAGTCTTGGGTGTAATGAAGAAAGAGGTGGATTATGGAATTCACAGAATTTGCAGAAATAATAAAACCCATCATCGGCGGTTCATACAGCACTCATGTTTTTACCAGAACATTGTTTGAGTCGATAATTACCGAAGATGGTTTACTACAGATTGAAGATATAAGTGAAAATACTTTTAAGGCCTATTACAATGGTCAAACTAAAATAACCAAAATAGCAAAACGTCTTTTACCACACATTGAGCCAGAACAGTTCATTTCGTATTTAGAGGGTTTTCCAGAAGCAACTACGCAAAGATTGTGCGATGCTTTTCAAACTCATATAGAAGATATAAGCCTGTACAACGCATCAGAGAAAATCGCATATTTGTTTGAAGAGATTCTTACAGCGGCTGCTGCACAAAAAAGAAAAAGCACTCCGAAGAGTGCTAAAAAAGAAAGTGATAAAACACCGCATGATATTCTTACCGAGAAAGTCTTGGCTTCAGGACAGGCTATTGTGGATGTATGGGGTAACGCTATCTCAAATTTAGTCAGCCCTGCTACTTCGACCGATACACTTGACGTGAATAGACTAAGTCCAACAGACTCTGCCTTTCTTGAACGATTCAAAAGCCAGGTTGAACCTCTTCTCACATATTGTATGGATCATGACCCTACAGGAGAAGGAACAAAGTTATCACTCGCTGACGAGATTAATGATTTTCTTCAATCATGGAAATATGATGTGCGAAAAATTCAAGATGCCTGTTTAAGAAAGCTTGTAGTTGATGCAATGCAGGTACTTGGAGATTACACCTACTATATTTCAGATAAGTTTTTACGATGGATTCCTGATACTGATATTCTTTGGTTTAGGAATGAATCCATTGAAGAAGGCAATCAGCTCCGAGATGTCCTTCGACCAGAGACTATAAAAAAGCGAACTGAAATGAAAGATATTTATGTGCGTTTATATCCAATTCCCGAAGATAATACAGACACAAACGCTCTTGAGATTCCGAGTGAGCAAACCACAAATGAGTCTCCATACTCTCCGGCAGACACTTTACTGCTTGAAGAATTCACAGCAGATTATGACGAAATAATGGTTACTCTCATTGGAGAAAACTATGCTGCATCATTAATCGACATGACTCTATCATGTAAAATAAAAGACTTGTATGATAATAAGTGGATTTCAAAAGCAGATACATTTGCTGATCCATCTTTAAAATCATTTGTATTCGGTTTGCTTGGCGAATTAAACAATGTAAGTAACAGCCTTTTAGTCAATGGGTCTGTCACTCCTTCTTTAGGAAATGCCAGAACCAAAATACGTAATTTGTATGTAAAGCTTCATCCCGACCAATTTGCCGGAGCATTCCCATATGATGCATTTATTGATGATTGGGATGATGGAGAATATTAATAATCAGGAAGGAGGATGTTGATGCCATCACTTGATGAATCCATCCGTAAAATAGACAACGTCATATGTAGGCATTTAGATGAAATAGAAAACAATTCTCGTGGTGCTATTTCTCAAGATATTTTAGAGCAGCTGACAAAGTTCGTAAATCATGTCATGCTCAAGTTTTATGCCAACGGCAGAGAAATACCTATCACTGCCGAAAACATCGCAAAGGCCACAGAGTTTGCACATATAAATAGTGAACTTTACACTTTATATAAATTCCATAATTACCTGGAAGTTGTCACCACACAATATACATTGGATGAAGACGGCTCTGAACGATTAATGCTTAAGTATTACCAGTACCTGCTAGAAGCGAAAAATCTTGTCTGGCACTACTTTGGTATTGAGGTACTACATAATTTAGAGAAGTTCCCTCTTCATTTAGATGATACCTTACAGGAATACTATAAAAAGATTTCTGAAAAAATAGAACGATATCCTGCGGAGTTCAAAGCCGAAAAAAATGATAAATACTATGTTCAGAAAATCAAACCACTGTTTGTAAACAGACACATATATTATGAAATCACATTTACACCAATAGATGATAGAAAAAACAAATCTAAATCTAACAGAGTAATTGCTTTTACCAAACTTCCAATCAAAAGCAATTACGCATCAAAGTTTCATCTCGTACATGAGACTATCGAGATATTAGGAAAAACAATGCCTATCATCATTATTGACGGCTGGGAGGTATCCATTCGTGACTGTGAATTTCAAAATTTTATTAAACTGATAAAAGGAGAGAAAAAAAGAGTACCATATCCAGAGCAACGCTTAATCTGTGAGTTCCTTACCAGAACAAAATACACTTTGACTGCTCTAATGGACTTCCCGGATAAAGCATATGATAGGCTTACTCTTGAATGGAAAAATAGCCTTAAATCTATGGTATTTATTCCTATTTTAGATTACTGCAGAGAATTTATCCGAAATGGTCGTAATGGAAAGAATGTGCTGCGATACCTTCTCTATAACATGAACAATGTTATTATTAAAGGCCAATATTCAGACGGATACTATAGCAAATACTATGAAGAATGGATACATACCGGAAACAGTTATCTTTCTAATTTGTACTTATCAAACGGTTGCAGGCAGTTTGACTCTTTACCATTTAACAGATCTCCTGTTGGTCATAATCCAAAATTAGGTGCTGTTTTTGATTGTATTCCGTGTAAAGACAAACGCCCAGAATTGTTCGCAAGATTTATAAGGAACAACACTGAAGGTAGAGGACAACTCTTTACTGATGTTGATGAACTAGGTAATTTTCCTGATTACCCAAGACTCATCGAACAGTATAACGATAGCCTTTATTCAGGACACAGACCTGAAAGTGATTTAATGCTTGAACATAATCAAGTATTTATAAACGATTACAAACTCGATACTTGCACTGTAATTGAAAAACTACAAGAGTTATCAGAATCTGGCATAGAAAATTACAGTGATGATGTTGAATTATGGCTACTATTTGGCGATTACGAAATTGATTGCGATGAAAAAAAGGCCATCATCACTCGTATATTTTCAGAGTCAAAAGTCGGTGTAATATACGGTTCTGCAGGTGTAGGAAAATCTACGCTTATAAATCATGTTTCTCACTACTTAAATGATGATGCTAAATTATATCTAACCCAAACAAATCCAGCAAAAGAGAACCTGATGCGAAAGATTGATGCAGAAAATACAACTTTCTCAACAATTGAAAGTTTCAAACGCCAAGGGTCTGCTTTTGCTAAGTATAAATTATTGGTTATTGATGAGTGTAGTACCGTCAGCAATAAAGATATGGTTGAGGTTCTTCAAAAGGCAAATTTTGAAATGCTTTTATTGGTTGGAGACACTTATCAAATTGACGCCATTCAATTTGGAAATTGGTTCTCGGTATTAAAAGCATTTTTACCAGAAAGTGCCGTATTTGAACTTACCCAGCCTCATCGAACCAAGGATGAACGATTACTTGAACTATGGGATAAGGTCAGACAGATGGATGATACTGCAAAAGAAGTCATCGAAAGAGAAAGCTACTCCTTAAAAGTAGATGAATCCTTACTCTCTTCTCTTGAACCAGGAGAGGCTATCCTTTGTCTGAATTATGACGGCTTATACGGAATCAACAACATCAACCGATTCTTACAGGAAAGTAATCCTAACCCTGCAGTTCAATGGGACATTCAACAGTATAAAGTTGGAGACCCGATTCTCTTTCTTGATTCAGATAGGTTTTTCCCTGTCATACACAATAATATGAAGGGAATTATAAAGGGAATTGAAATCTTAGACCCAGGCACTCATGAAGAACGCATTCAGTTTGATGTTGAGATACCTAAGGTAGTAGATGAAAGTGATCTCCGGCGTATTAACCTCGAACTACTTGAATGTTGGGAAAGCGAAGAAAAATCGTTAGTTAGATTTTGTGTACACAAATTAAAGAGTGCTGACGAAGATGGAGATGAAAGTACCTCATTCACTGTTGTACCATTCCAAATTGCTTATGCTGTATCAATACACAAAGCACAAGGTCTCGAATATGACTCTGTAAAGATAGTTATTACAGATGAAGTTGAGGAACTTGTAACACACAATATCTTCTACACTGCTATCACAAGAGCTAGGGAAAAATTGAAAATCTACTGGACACCAGAGGTCGAAGAAAAGGTAATCAATAGAATCAAGCCACGTGATATCAGTAAAGACGTGGAGCTTTTGAGAAACTACCTTACCGATAACCAGCAAGAAGATTCATTTGATTTTTGGCTATAAAACAAGGAGGTTGATTATGCGAATCAGTTATAACAAATTGTGGAAAATGTTAATCGACAAAGAAATGAATAAAAATGATCTTAAGGATGCTGCCGGAATCAGTGCAGCGTCCATTGCCAAGTTAGGCAAAGGTGCAAACATCACCACTGATGTCCTTCTCAAAATATGTGAGGCTATGGATTGTAAGTTGGAAGACATCATGGAAACAATAAAGGATTAAACCAAGGAGGAAATAAACCATGTCAAAAGCTTCAGACGCATTTGAAAATGAAATAGTCACAATGGTTAGTAAACACATCGGAGAAAACCTACCATCAACTCTACCTGATTGGATGCTTAAGGAAGGAATTATTCCTGGTGCAAAGATAGTATCCGTTGATGGAATTGGTAGTAAAAGCAAAGATAATAAAACTGATGTTATTATTAAATTAAGCGAGGGAGAGCCAATTAAAATTTCTGCCAAACTTAGAAATGCAGATTATTTCGGAAATTGGTATGGACACAAAAGATTCATAGCTGAGTTTGGAGTGGCAGCTTTTGAAAGAATGACAAAGGCATCTACCATTTGGGCTAACGAATGGGCAAAAACTGCAACTGCACCTTATGTTGGCGTAAGTATATGCTTTGGAAGAAGATCTGGAAAAACCGGGCAAGACTTTCTAGATATATTTACTGCTGACGATATTCTCACAGTTGCTCGTGGTTTTGGAAGCGGTGACCACGTTGCTAACTGTATGTATATTTCAAACAATAGTGCAGGTACTATTCAGTCTTTGATTAACAACATCGAGGAAATTACAACTGAATCTGTTAATGCAGCAACTGAAAGTTTCAAGGTTGCTCATAGACCTATAAATCCAATTACAGAAGGTACAAACCGTGGAAAGAATGTATATACTCGATTCAAACCGTACCAAAAATTAGCCACCAAAACAGTAATACGTGATCCAAAAGAACTCTTTAAGTTAGGTGAGTTTGTTGAAGTAGAACCTAATGCCTTAAATCATAATCATATACTTGATGATTTAGAAGCAAATTATAATATCGTAATTCCAAGAAAAGGAAGATAAAAAATAAGGAGACTGTTCACTCATATTTGTAAACAGTCTCCATTATTTTTACTCTAATGCAGCCTTGATTCCTAAGGCCACTTCGTATGCAAGATTTACAGGAACGGCATTACCAATCATTTTATAAGCAACATCAGTATTCTCATAGATGTATTTGAAATCGTCTGGGAAGCCTTGAACTCTTGCAACCTCTCTAATAGTCATTCGTCTGTAAAGATGTTCTTTACCTTCTACGAATCTACAATCATTTTTCCCAAATTTAACCATTTTAGGTGCTTGTGGATGAAGTTGGCACTGTCTTCCTGATGCCTGCACAGTAAATCCTTGTTCATCCCAGTCTCTCACTCTATTTCTACTCATGAAAATGGTTGAGAATGCGCCGGTAAAATATTCATTGTTATTAATCGCATTAGGATTATGCTTGTTTTTTTCTGCTGCTGGAACTGCGGTATCCTGTAAATCCCAAATTATGTCTCTCAGAGTTATTTTTTTATCATCATCCTCTGTAGAACCTTTTGGGAATTCAAACTTGATTTTTAAATCTTTTCTGAATCCAATATAGAATACTCTTTTTCTATCCTGTGCAACGCCATAGTCTTTTGCATTTACAAGTGTAAGTGATACATCATAACCAGCCTCATCAAAAAGTTTCAATATATTTTGCACAGCCTCTGAATGTCTATTTGCTAACATTCCACTTACATTTTCTGCCAAAAAGAACTTAGGCTTAAACTCCTTTAAGATTCTGATGTAATCAAAGAATAATTGTCCTCGCTCATCTTCGATACCTCTAAGAGCACCAGCTTCCGACCAAGACTGGCAAGGCGGTCCTCCGATTATTCCGTCTACTTCTCCATCAATATACTGTGCGATATCTTCCTTGGTTACTTTTCTTACATCACCCTCAATCAATTTTGTCTTAGGATGATTTGCCTTAAAAGTAGCCCATATTGTTTTATCAAATTCGTTAGCAACTGGAATATTAAATCCCGCTCTTTCAAAGCCAAGATCAAGACCTCCGCAACCACTAAACAAACTAATTACATTCATTATTTTTCCTCCCATACCTTTGAATCTACTTCAAAGGGAATATCATTCTTTTCACAAAAATCTTTGATTTTCTTTAACGCCTGATAATTCGGAATTGCCTTTTCATTTTCCCAACGATTTACTGTTGAAAAAGAGACACCAATCGCATCAGCGAACTCCGTTTGATTCAACAGACATTTTCTTCTAATATCTTTAATCTCACTGCTTATACTCATGAGTGACCTCCTTATCCATTTATATAGCGTTATTATAGCATATTTAGCTCGAAAAGTAAATTGATTTGAGCATGAATTCCGCACCACCAATTAAATAAATACCATAAGACGTGTACCAAAATACGGACAGCTAAAATCAATATTTTTGTCTTAACAACCCCAAATCAATACTTCTGTCTATTCAACTATAAAAATTCGCCTCTTTGCAACTCTCAAAACGTAGAAAATCCGAGGACCTGGATTTACGTCCAAATCCTCGGAAAAGCCTTATATTTCAAGCATTTTCACACTATCAATTATGTACTTTAGTCAACAGAACTACGCTCTCAACTGTTGTTTCGTTGTCCCAACTAAGTTCCTGAATTTCTTCACCGTCAAAAAATACCGGAAACTTAAATTTTATATGCTTCAAAAATCTTCCGTTCGGCTGTTCATCCTCGTAAATATCAACTCTTTCAACAAAACTGTTCATAAATTCTTTTTTCTCCATATCGGTGAATTTATCATACAGTTTGTCAAAGTACAAAAGATATTGATACACTCCATCCTCAGAAATTTTCTGCTGACGGATATACTCTTTTCTGGATACTATATCATCGATCAGACTTTCCAGTCGTTCAATCTCATCATACAAACCATTTAACCGATCCTGCATATCCTGATACTTCCTGTCATACATTTTATCAGAAATATCCAGATTGTCCATCTGTTGTCCTAACCTATTTTTAGCTCCCAATACTTGTTATTACAGCGTAGCTTTTGTCTTAGTTCATAGAGTGCCGTAAAGTGCCTATTTACAGGCTTTTCACGGGTTTTATGAATTTATCACATTTCATCAAAAATCGTCAATATACAAAAAATTGGTGTCAAAATTGGTGTCAAATAACCTTAATTTGAGATTTTGATGAGCAACACATCAGTATAAAAAATTGAATATTTTATAGATTATGGAACGCCTAAAATGACGTTCCTTTTCTATTTCCAGCCGTTCTTATTGGACGGCTATTTTATTACCCAAAATGAAAGGAGCATTAGATTTATGAAAAAGATGTTAAAACGATTGTGTACGGGCTTCTTAGCTCTTGCAACTGTCGTTACTGCTTTGCCGACTACACCCGTTCATGCAGAAAGTAAGCAATACTGGACGGAGTCAAAAGAGCGTGTCGGTATCGTTGAAAAAGTAATGAATGACGGTTCAATTGGTTCTACCTTTAATGAGGGACATTTGACCGTTGAGGGCGAGGACGCTTACTGTATTGACATCAACACAGACTTTAAGAATGGTTACAAGACCAGAGCTGACGTAAGCACCCGTATGAGTGCCGACCAGATAAGCGACGTTGCCTTATCTATCGAATATGTAAAACAGTACACAGACAGCCACAGCGGAATAAGCAAAAATCACGCTTATCTTTTAAGACAGCTTGTAGTCTGGCAGAGATTGAGCGTACATCTTGGCTGGCAATGTGATAACGTGCGA
>OHRG01000010.1_pt1 | contig 139319 bp, 131 predicted proteins | sample 1578351 | NCBI WGS metagenome assembly OHRG01 (sample SAMEA3879599, study PRJEB24766) | human gut metagenome | biome: human-associated habitat; feature: feces | place: USA | collected 1985/1987
AAAATCAAAAAATATTATAATTTTATGTAATTTACACATATATTTTCAAATCTTTTATTTGTTTTCTGTTGAACAAAAGCGACCCTCAGGATATAATAGGATAAAATTCATAAAGCTGGGATGTTATATGAAAACTAAAAAAAAGCTTCACAGGCCTTTTTCCTTAAAGCAATATATGATTTTAGTCTTGTCCTCTCTGATTATTATTACTACTTTGATTCTGCTGATTTTTCCAACTAAGCTTTATGAGGAGCTGTACTATCAGCAGACGGAAAATTACTGTAAAAATATGATTATCCAGACCTGTACGGGAATCAGCGACACCTTGGATAACTTTGACAATGAAATCGATCAAATGTCCGACGACCGCGCTATGCGGGAAATTCTCTCGAACCGTTCGGACAGACAGAAACAAATTTATGATTATCAGAAAATGGTTGCGCAATACTTCCCGCCTCAATCTATGGATGGCTATTACCTGAAAGGGCTGGACCTATACTTAAAGGACGGCGGCACTCATCTGCAATACGGTTTAGTTTCCACTCAGCTGGATTCACCTTTTGACAGCGATTACTTTCGGGAAGCTTTGGTCGCTCCCCATTCCGCCAACTGGGTCAACTATGACGGCGAAGACAGCATCCGCATTTCCAGAGTTTTATATGATTACGATTCTTATGAGATTTTAGGATTGCTGATCATAAGCCTGTCGACGGAATATCTTCTGGATAAATTCAGCACCTATAATACCATTGAGGTTGAACATCTTTATATGATAAACCAGGCTGGCGTAATACTGTGCTCCAATGACAACGGTTTGCTCGGGGACACCTACGCTCTCCCTAAAAACGATACCGCCGGCAAGCTTGGCGCCTTTCAGGACAGTAATAAGCTGACTGTTTATTGTCAGCTTGGGGAGGTCACTTTTACCTACCCCTATCAAAAATGGACCGCCGTAATCGAAGTGAATAAGGATATTCTTTTACGGGATTTTCGAATGATTCAACAGCTTTTTTACCTGATTGCGCTCCTAATCATCGCTTTCGGCATCATTGTGATTATCCGCTTTACCCGTTCGGTGACCAAGCCCATTGAAGCGGTGGTTTCCGGTATGAAACAGGTGCAGGAGGGAGATCTGTCTGTCTCCTTGCCCGAAGCCACATCTATTCGGGAAATCTCTTTTGTCAATCACGGCTTTAACGATATGGTTTCCCATTTGGATAATCTGATCAATACGATCTACAAAAGCGAGCTTCTGCAAAAGGAGACGCAGCTTCGCCTGCTGCAATCGCAGATCAATCCTCACTTTCTTTTCAATACCATGCAGCTGATCAGCTGGAAAGCCAATGAATACGAGGCCTATCCTATCTGCGACATGGTTCAGAGCCTCTGCTATATGCTGGAAACCAACCTGAGCTACCGGTATGAAAACATCTTCACCTTAAGGGAGGAATTGGAGTATATCCATCATTACGCCAACATTGTTCACTATAAGTATCTGGATAAAATTCAGATCGAGCTTCATGTACCAGAAGAGCTTCTTAATTGCCGCCTTCCTGTTTTAATCTTTCAGCCTTTCTTGGAAAACTCCATCGCCCATGGGCTGGAGCCAAAAAACGGGCCTGGACGGGTTTCGCTGACGGTTCTCCGGGAGAATGATAATCTTATTGCGGTAATAGAAGACAACGGGGTAGGAATCCGAAAAGAAATTCTTCAGCTTTTAAAGGATACAAAAGGCGGGCGGGAAAATAATATCAGTAAAAGCAGCCATCATATCGCTCTTCAAAACATCCAAAGCCGCATTAAGCTGCTTTATGGCGACTCCTACGGCTATACTATTGACAGCCGGCTCTATCAGGGCACCAAAGTAACCGTAACGATCCCTTATCAGATATCATAAAAGGAGCTATGAACTCATGATTAAAGTCTTAATTGTCGAAGATGAAGCGGGCATTCGCAGCAGCCTTGCGAATGCTTATTCCTGGTCTGAAATGGAATGTGAGCTTTTAGGCTGCGCCGCTTCCGGAATCGAGGCCCTCGAGATCTGCCTAAAGGTACAGCCAGATATCATTATCTCTGATATCGTTATGCCAGGAATCGATGGACTGACATTTTTAAAATACATTAAGGATAAATATCCTGAAATACAGTTTATTATTTTGACCGGCCATCGAAATTTTGATTACGCCAAAGATGCGCTGAACATCGGCGCATCCTATTTTATGCTCAAACCAATTAACTACGAAGAGCTAAAAGAAAACATATGCAGGCTCGCCAGTCAAATTGTGAATTCCAATGAAGAAAGAGAAACTGAGAATAAGCAGGAGCAAGTTTTGCGCCGCCTTTTAAACGGGCATGTGTATAAAAAAAGCATTTTAACCTCGAGGGTACAAGGCCTCTTAGACAGAATGGAAAGCTTCCGTACGGCAGTCATACAGTTCGACGGAGATCTGTCGGATGGCTATTATCAAATCAGAGACCTAAACACCTTTTGCAATGATCTGATTTCCGACCATTCTTCTGTTTTTGTGAGGGCTGACGATACCCATTTGGTGATGATTTATTTCATAGAAGGCTCCGAGCGCTTAAGTGAGCTGCAAAATTATCTTCTGCAGATTCAAAACCGTATCCATCATCATTTTCACAAAACCGTTTCTATGGGGGTGAGCCAGATCCACTATGGATATGAATCTCTGCGAGAAGCTTATATTCAGTCGCTGCGCTCCATGGGGAAAAAGTTCTTCACTGGAAATCAAAGCGTGAATTTCTTTTCTGCGGAGGATATCAGTGAAAACAGCCCGCAGCCTATGGATTATTATTCTATATTATCCTTTTCCAACAAAATTACCGACTTGATCGCACAGTCGAGCGGAATCTATTTAGCACAGCAGGCAGGCGGGCTTTTTGAGGAACTATTGGAACCCCTTCATGGAAAAACAGATTTTATCCGCAGCACCTTTTTAATCGTGGCGGTTCTGACAATAAAAAAAATATTCAGCAATGATAATCGCCAATTGGCACTGCTGTTTGAGAAATACTCTAACTTTCAAAAGGTAATCCAGGCTCAGTCCACTCAGGAGCTCGGCGACCTTTTTGTAGAACTGATTCTCGACCTCAGCGATTACCGCTCGATTAAAAGCAGCAACCGCCAGATGCTGATTCAAAATGTAATTTCCTACATCTCAGAAAATTACCAGGAAAATATCTCTCTGAACGATGCCGCCAAAAAAGTATTTCTGTCTCCCTCTTATTTAAGCACGCTTGTTACCAGCGAAACTGGCAAAAGCTTTACAGATATTCTGAATGAAACCAGAATCCAAAAAGCCATCCAGCTGCTGAAAGATCCCACTCGAAAAATCGCTGAAATCGCTTATGAGGTAGGATTTCGGGAGCCTCAATATTTTACCATTGCCTTTAAAAAATATACCGAACTCACGCCAAGAGATTACCGTGAGCTTTATTTAAAGGGGTAACGATAAAAGTCAATGATTCTCTTATTCGTTAAAGGATAGTATGAATTTTTATTATACCGGACCATTCCAATATGAGCATAAGGAATCATCTCATTAGGAGGGTTTCTTCGGAATGAAAACCAGAAACAGGACTCGTATTTCACAGTGACCGGGGGACGCAGTATATTTCCTGTACGTTTTGCGGTTATGGAGACATTGGGAATGAAGCAGTCTCTTTTCCGAACTGGTCAGCTCCATATAGGGCTCCAGTGCAGAAAGAGTAGGAATACTGGGATAAAAAGAAAGAATCCTCATTAAAATGAGAATTCCGGGTTCGGAATAGATACATTTGATTGTTTTTACAACCCATTTTTCTGTTTTTTGCTTTTTGATGTCCCATTTCTATAAAAACAGATAAACCTCGAAAAATGGCTTTAACGCTGGGTTTTGGCATAGAAACAGAGGCCGAAATCTGGATTATCTCATTTTTGAGTTCCAAAATTCGACCTCTGTTCAATTCAAAAGAACCATGGCAGATAAAAAACGCCTACTTTTTTCTATACTCGCTTTTATTGTATCTTTTCACCTATGTTTTTGTCAGCCCGGCCTCCCCACTGATTTTTCCATATGTTTTCTGTTCTGTTTCAGTTCTTTCATACGTGCTCTGTGTTGTTTTTCTTTCATATATGTGTACCCCCTGTTGTGGTTTTATCCTACAACAGGGGGTACTTTTTCTCAATGTCTATTTTCCTTGGGATTGTTCAGCTATAGCGCGAAAGTTCTTCTTAGCTTTTTACCGGCCCAACGGAACCTCTTTTACAATACGAAATCAGAATCTGAGGAAAAACCGCATATCCTCCTTGATCGATGTAGGGTGATATCCCGTTTAGCTCTTGCCAAGGCCGTTTTATTGGCACTTTTTATAATAAAAAAAGAGAATAGCGTTTCAAACGCGAAGCAGATTAGATATTGAATACTCTAAAATCCTTCATTAGATAAAGAAAGCGGGGAACAGAACACGGAATTCCGTTAACGGCTCAGAAAGGTCGTAGGGAGTGGGTTCCGCTTCGGTATGCTGAGCGTAAGAAAGGTTTTTTCCTAGCCCTGCGAAAAAGAAGGGACGCAGAACCACCTCGGCCTGCGGAAGACTTTGCGGGATGTTCTGCCAATTAAGCTGGGAAATATGATGTTCGGTCCGATAGGCCTTCGCCCGGAATGCTGTCCAGCCATTTTCCTCAAAAGGCACCAAAGCGCTGAGCGGCTGTTTAGAGGAAAGCGAAAGAGCAATATCGTCAAAGTCCCAGCCCTCCGGACAGGAGTCTACCGCGTATAAGATGGGACCGCGTGCCACGGCGAATTTTCCACGGTTTACAAACCCCGGCGTGAGCAGACGGAGAGGCTGTCGAATATGGATATCAAAAACAGAGCGGTTTGAACTGCTCAGCATCTCGTATTGTCCGGGCAGACAGGTTTTTCCGGAAATCTCAGCGTGATCGGTCCAGGCGGGAATCCTGACATAAAGATCAACAGGCTGTTTGCTTTCGACTGTCAGCCTGATATTTTCGGATTTTGGAAAATCCGTTTGTAGGGTCAGCGTTACAGGGGAGCCGTTGATGATAAGGGTTTTTGAGGAATCAATGAAAAAGTTGATAAAAACATCATTGCCTGACTGAGTATAAATATATTGGGGAACCAGACCCAGTGCGCGCTGGCCGTTGGTATGGCAGCATGTGAGGGGAGCTTCTGAAGCAGGCTCTGACTCTTCCGGGTTTTCTTCCGCGAGAGACGCGCCAAGCAAGCGCATCATTTCATGATAATGCGCCGATCCGGGAAGCTGGCTCCAGTAGGAAAAATCCTTCGGCCCGGTCAGAAGGGTGTAATAGATCCAGGTGCTGCCGTCAGGACAGACAGACTGCATGATATGGTTATAGGCTGTTTCTTCCGCGTAATCGATGCACCGCATGTCGCCGGTAAGCTCAAACAGCCTCAAATTAAGCTGAATCCAGGTAAAAGCCACACAGTTTTCCAATTCGGAATGTTCGCTGATGTTTTCGGCGTTGGGAAACCATTCCCGCTCGCTCATACATCCGTTAACCTCGCGGTAGTAGTCTGCGATGTGATCCCGCGCCTCTATTACCTTGCTGAGAAGTGCCTGATCGTCTGTGACCCGCGCATACTCTGTCAAGCCGACAAAGCAGCTCATCATTTCATAGGCCTTGCCTCTCCCTGTGGTTTTCAGGCCATAAGGGAGCTGTGTCATACGGGAAAGCAGATGAGGTGTGGCAGGCGCCCGATCGGTCCAATAATAGGTGACGATATAGCGGGCAAAGCGCAGAATATCTTCCTCCTTCAACCGCTGATACCATAAAACAATAGCTTCGAGTACAGAGCCGCTGGCTAACCCGGCGTGACAATCAGAGGAGTTCAAATTATGAGTTCCCTGCCTGCCAAAAATATCGTCGAGCTGCCGAATAATCTTACGGGCACAGTCGCGTGCCTCCGGACTGCTGTGCAGCTGGTCATATCTCAGCAGAGCCAGCAGGCAATATTTGGCGACCCACACATCCCAAGCATTATTTTCCTCCCGTTCGGTGGCCCGTCCGATCCAGCGCATATCCGGCGTATAAGTACCAAGATAACCCTCCGGCTCCTGGCAGGCCATAAGTTCCCGGACCACTCTGTCGATCTTTTCCCAAAGCCGGGGCTCCTCGACAATCAGGTTATCCAGGATAGCTCCGTCCAGAAATTTTCCCGCGTGCTCCCCAATGAACGACTGCCGTCCCGGACGATGACGGAAACAGTCCAGCAGAGTGTCCTCGTTTACCTGGAGAGACCAGCGGGTGACGGAATCTTTCAGTCTGCGGCCCCACAGTCCGCCTACGGACATAGGCCCGATCGTGACCGCGTGCTTGCTTTTTAACATTTTGTTTCCTCCTGTCAAATTTATTTCAGAATAGCTCCGGCGGTTAGGGCCTTTTCTACTTGGCCGCTGAATGCAATATACATAATGATAGGAACGATGCTGGCAAGAACCATCGCGGCGAACAGGCCGCCGTAATCTACGCCGGTGCGAAGCTCAGAAAAGCCCATAAGCATCACCGGGAGAGTTTTGAGGGCTTGTGTCCGCAAAAGAACTAAGGCGTAAATAAACTCATTCCAGCTGTTAAGAAAAATGTTGATGGACATGGCCGAGATCGCGGGTTTCAAAATGGGGATAATCACCTGGAAAAAAATCCGCAGCGCGCCGGCGCCGTCGATGACTGCGGCCTCCTCCACCTCCCTCGGGATGCTTCGCAGAAAGCCCGCGGCAATCAAGGTTGAGATAGAAATGTTAAATGCGCTGACGGTCAGAATCAAGGCCCAGTGTGTGTCGCTCAGCCCAAGATCGCGAACCAGGATAAAAACAGGGGCTACTACGATTTGCGAGGGTAGCAGGATGCCTAGTGTGATAACGGCGATCAGCTTATTTCCAAATCGCCACAGCATTCTGGTAGCCGCATAGCCCAGCATGGTAGAAACGATCACTGTGAGAATAATGGTGCAGATGGTGATAAACAGGCTGTTGAAAAAATAGGTCAGAATGTTTTTTTCAACAATGGCAGTATGGTAGTTATCCAGGAACAATGATTTTGGCAGGGAAAAAGTCTCTTTTGAAACAATTTCTGATGTGGGCTTGAAGGAATTGATAATGATCCAGAATAATGGATAAATGGACACCAGCATGGCCAATCCCATAACCGCGGTCCAAAATCTTCGAACAATAGTATTCCTCACCTTCGTCCCCCCTAAAATTCTATCTTTTTCTGCTTTGTCAGCATCATGATGATGACGAGCACGATACAAGTTTCCAGAATCGCCACCACGGCAATAGAGGAGCCTAAACCAAAGCGCTGATTGGAAAACACCTGCTTATACATGTACATCATAATGGTTTCCGTGGAATTCCCCGGTCCGCCTTTTGTCATGATATACACCTGAGGGAATGTATACAATCCGCCTACGCTTGTCATGATAAGACTGAGCTGCAGGATATTCCTCAGCAACGGGATGGTGATGGCCCGCACCTTCTGCAAATAGTTTGCGCCGTCTATTTCCGCCGCTTCAAAATAGGTTTCGGGGATAGAGCGGTATCCGGTGTAAATCAACAGAAGCTGCATGCCGAAAATCCACCACATCCCAACAAAACCGATACAAACCATTGCGGTATTGGGATCCAGAAGCCAGCCGTGAGTGAGGCTATGCAGACCAATGGCGTCTAAGAAAGCGTTTAGAATCCCCCAGTCAGGATGGTAGATAGCCAGCCAGAGCTGGGAAATTACGGAGATGGACAGGACGAACGGCAGGAGGAAAGCGATTTTACACAGCTTTTGCATCGTGCGGTTCAGACCTACGATAATCAGCGTGAATACAAGAACGAGGAAAGTATCCACGAACATGGTCAGCAGACACAGATATAGAGAACGCCAATTAGCGGCCCAGAAATCCTCCTCCTGAAAGATTTTCCAATAGTTTTCCAAACCGTTAAAGGTACCGGGCGTGACGCCGTTGTACTGCTGAAAGGACATAACAACCACATTGATAAGCGGATAGATTACAAAAGCGAGAAACAGCACCATGCCGGGCAGGCAAAACAAAAAAATCGTGCGTTTATCGCCTAACACCTTTTTCATAGGGACCCCCCTTTTGTGAGATAATTCGTTAGAAGCAAGCACGGCCGCCAGCTCTGGCGGCCGTGCGCAGAGATCATTATTCCTCTTCCAGAGCGCGGTCAAGGTCAGCTACATAGTCTTCGGCTGAGTAGTTTCCGGTATTGGAAAAAAGCTTATTGCTGGATTCCATAAGCAGAGTGGCGCCGGCAGAGGTCGGCAGAGAGTCCTGAACGAAAGGATAGGAATGATCAAACTTGCTCATTTCATCGGCCAGGCGGAGGGCCGCCGGGTCAAAATCGGGAGTCTCCCATCCCAGGGCTTCCGCATCGTAAACCACAAAGGGACTTTGGTCGACTTCATATAGATAACGCTGGTAATTGCGGGACATTTCTACAGCCAGCTCTGTGGCCAGCTCCGGGTATTTGGTACCGGAATACACCATCGCGCCCGCGTTGTCCTTCACGCCTCCGGCGCAGGCCTTGCCGATCGAATCAGCATCTTCCGGGTTAATTGCCGGATAGTAGAAATAATCACAGTTGCCCTCGAGCTCCTTGCACGCGGGAGGAAGTCCCCAGGAGCCGTTGGACATCATGGCCGCTTCACCGGAATAAAACATATTGAGGGCCTCTGTTTCATCCATCATGGCGATGTTTTCCGGATACGCGCCCAGGGAGAACAGCTCCTGGATCACCTTGGTTCCCTCTAAATAGGGAGGGTCGGAAAACTTGGCTTCCCCCTTCATGATCTTTGAGGTGATCTCCGGATCCATGGAATAGGCAAAGCCTTCCACCTGCATTGCGGCGGGCCACCCCGCTTTCGCGGCGCATACCAAAGGCGTGATGCCGGCGTCTTTAAGTACAGTCACAATATTTTTCAGCTCATCCACGGTTTTGGGGGCTTTGAGTCCATGCTGCTCAAAAATTTCCTTGTTGTAAAGGATAATCTCCCAGAAGACTTCCTCGCAGGGGATGGCATAGATATTGCCGTCAGTGTGGGGCTTGATGGCGCTTTCATCTACCGTATCCCAAAAGCCGTCTACCTTGTCGAGATAATCGTTGAGGGGAAGCGCGGCATTGGCTTCTAGAACAGGGAGCACCCAGGTGCCGCCGCGATCCCACCAAACATCCAAACCGTCGCCGCCGGCGGAAATCAGGGTACGGATTTTTGTGGCATAGTTGGATTCATCGCCTTCGACATAGTCCGGCACAATTTCTATATCGGGATATTTCTCGCGGATTTTTTCCACCACGAAGTCGGGCCGTTCCTCACCGCTGGCGCTGACCTGGAACATCATGTTGATTTTTACCTTCTCGCCCGAGGCGGGGGCTTCCGGCGCTCCAGAGGAGGCTGGAGCGCCGCCGGAGCAGCCTGCGGCGGCAAGCAACATAGAGGAAGCAAGAACCAGGGAAAGAATGCTTCGAAGCTTTTTTGCGTTTTTCATAGTTTTCACACTCCTATGTAAAATTTTTAGCGCAATTCTATTATATGAGATCGCTCGATATATATGAAATGGAGAAATCCCAGCCCATATGTAATAATTCGGGAGAATTGGTCTCTTAGGCTGATTCCCATAATTTTATTATTTCAAAAATAAAATTACTGTGCTATACTGGTAAAAAATTTATAGAGGTTGTGGAGAAGCGTGCCTGTAAAAAAGAAAAGAAAACCTAAACAGAAAATCAGAACAAGAATTCTTTTATATTTTGTTCCGGTTACCGTTATGTCAATTCTCGCGGTTATGGCGGCGGCCTTTGTGATACTAACTACATCCGGGCTGAGCAGCGGATGCGACAGCCTGGAAAAAAACACGGCGCTGATATCCCGCCAGATCGCTGATAATGTCAAGCATATCCGATATAATGTCAAAGCGTTTTCCACGATGTCCATACTGCAAGAGGCGCTTCTCCACGACTATTCAACTGAACCAAACCCTAACCTGGCATTTTTGTATCAAATGAGGACTTCCACTTCTACGATTATCAGCGTGGGCGATTTTGCCAGCAGCATGGTCGTTGTCTCCCGCGCCGGCATGACCTACAATTATCCCGGGAACTATGTAACCTGCGATGCGCGCAACCTGGAATCCGAGTGGTACCAGAGAGCCGCCGCAAAAAACGGAGTAATTTCCATCAGCGATCATCAAGGGAAAAAACCGCCGGAATCCAACCTGGTGATTGAGAAATCCATTATTCATACAGAAAGCGGCCGGTGCATCGGCGCCATTCGCCTGGAAATACGGGAAAGCGCCTTTTCTGATGTTTTCTCTAATGTAAATTCTGAAATCAACGGCGAGTATTTTATTGTAAACGCCTCTGGGACCGTTATGTCCTCAGCGGATAAATCCAAGCTTTTTACCTCTGTGGGAAACGAGGAATATTTCCAAAGCAGGGATCTCTCTCAGACCGAAATTTACCACACCGGCAGCGGCGGGGAAACATTGGTGGCAATGGCGCCCGTGGATGGGACCGATTGGTATGTAGTAGGCATGATTCCCCAAAAAGTGATTTTGCAGCAGAACCAGCCCTTTTTCCAGACAATTCTTTTGCTTGGGCTGATCTTTATTTTAGTTACTTCCGTATTGGCCATCATGCTTTCCCGGTATATCACGAAACCCTTGAGAAATTTGCTTAGGTTTACGCAGAACGTGAGCGCGGGAAATTTTGACGCACGGCTTTCGGTTAGTTCCCGGGATGAAATCGGAGAGCTTTCTCAGAGCTTTAATAAGATGGTTCGGGATATTAAAGAACTGACCTACCAGATCTGGCTGGAGCAACGGCAAAAACGTAGCTACGCCCTGGACTTTATGCAGGCGCAGATTAACCCCCATCTGCTGTATAACACGATATCTGGAATCAATTATCTGATTGCCGGCCAGGAATACGAGGAGGCCTCAGGCGCTCTCCGCCATCTTGGCTCTTACTACCGCAAGGTTTTAAAAAAGGAAACCGTGGTTACGGTAGCGGAGGATATTGAGCTGGCGGCGGATTATCTGTTCATTCAGCAAAGGATTCATCCTGGACTGTTTGAGTTTACTATCGATATAGATCCGGCGCTTTTGTCCAGCCCGATCCTTAAGCTGACGCTTCAGCCGGTTCTGGAAAACAGTATTCTGCATGGCTTCATGGGATATGGCCGCAAGGGAAAGCTGGAAATCATCGGTTGCCGGATCAAAGGCCGTGCGGCGGTCTTTATCTTTGATAATGGCCGGGGATTCGCGGCCGATGAGGGGATTCCCCTGAAAAAAGAGGAAGGAAACCATTTTGCGCTGAAAAATGTGCATGAAAGGCTGAGGCTGAAATTCGGGCAAGACTGCGGGCTGGAAATCGAATCCGTACCGGGAACAGGAACGCTGGTTACCATATGGCTTCCGGATTCCCGATAGAGAAAGGTTTTGGGAGGGATATTTGTGTATCGGGTGGTTCTTGTTGACGATGAAGTCTCTGTCCTCCGGGAGCTTCAAGGAGCCGTAGACTGGACCAAATACGAGATGGAGATCTGCGGCGCGTTCTGTTCCGCAATGGAGGCATTGGCGTTTTTTGAAACCGATACGGCGGATATCATCATTTCCGATATCAGCATGCCGGTTATGGATGGAATATCCATGGCGAGGAAGCTGCGGGCGGAACGGCCAAAAATACAGATATTATTTTTGAGCGCTTATGAGGACTTTTCCTACGCCAGAGAGGCGTTGCGTCTGGGAATACACAATTATCTGTTGAAGCCCATCGACGCATTGGAACTTGGAACCGCTTTAGATCGCCTGGTTCAAGCGCTCAGGGATGACCATCAAACAAAGGAGTATGTCCATTCACTGGAGCAAAAAGCGGAAATTAACGAAAATCTGCTCAAGGAAAAGTTTTTTCAATGGCTGATTTCCCGAAACACTGAACTGAGCAACGCGGTGCTCCGCACAAAATTTGATTTTTACCACATCCCTTATTCCACGCAGATTTATCGTGTGCTGATTTTGGAATTGATTCCCCAGCAGGATGATTTTTTCCCTGAAGATTTTTTCTACCTGACTCTAAAGCATCATGTGGAAATGGCCCTTGACGACTATGAAAACTATTATTTATTCAATGACGCCGTGGGAACCACCGTCAGACTGTGCATTCTTTTTGAACTGCTAAGCCGGGAATACGATCTGAATTACGATATGGATCTGGTCGTACGCAAGCTCAAGGACACCATACGGTTTGGAATGGGACTGGAATGCTGCGCAGGCTGCGGAAGCATTTTCGCCGGCATCGCGAATATCCGGAAAAGCTATCTGGAAGCGGCGTATGCCCTGAAGCACAATACTTTTTGCGGGCAGGATACTGCCGTTGTCTATGAGAATATTATGCGGGACGCCAAGGATGTGGCCTTCGACCAGCAAAACCTGAGAGCCGAGATACTGGCGCGCCTGCGCTGTCTGGATATGCCGGCAATTTGTCAAAGGCTGAAAAAGCTCAGCCTGACCTTCCGGCAGGGAAACCTGCCCTTTGAGTATATCCGCCTGGCGTATATCGATTTGACCATATCAGGCGTGCTGTTCCTGAGAGAAACAGAATACAGCCTGGCCGACGTTTTTGGAAAGGATTTTGACCCGATCGAGTTTATGAGCGACCAGCGGAGTTTGAAAAAATGCGAGGAAAGCCTGGAAGAGTATTTCCAAAGGATCGTGGATTTTTTATGCACCGGTAAGCTGAATCCTCATTATAATTTGGCGAAAAATGTAATTGCTGAAATCGAGAATAATATATCCGACCCAGAGCTTTCCGTGCGGCAGCTGGCCAAGGAGTTTTATATTAACGAGGATCATTTAAGCGTTATTTTTAAAAAAATCATCGGAATGCCCTTAAAGAAATACATCATCGAAAAGCGAATGCTCTGCGCCAAGGAAAGTATCGACAGCGGCCATCATATGGTGGGGGAGGTGGCGCAGAGCGTAGGCTTTTCCGATGCGCTTTATTTTAGCAAATGCTTTAAAAAACGGTTCAGCATTACTCCCTCCGAGTACATAGCAAGACAGAGGAGGGGAGTACAATAAATGAGAAAAGGAGTCAAATCACATGAGAATTGCGCCAAGAAAAAGATTAGAAGCACTATATCCCCGCCCGTATGAAAATCCGGAACGCAGAATCCGCCTGAACAGCGAGGAATACCGTGATAAGTTGCTGGGCTGCTTTCTTGGAAAAAACATAGGCGGCACGCTCGGAGCACCCTTTGAATGGAAGCGGCAGGTCAACCAGGTTTCCTTTTATACTCAAGAGTTGGATGGAAATCCCCTTCCCAACGACGATCTGGACATCCAGCTGCTATGGCTGATCGCCCTGGAAGAGGAAGGAATCGACATTAACGCGAGAACCCTGGCCGAATATTGGCTTACCTATGTCACTCCCCACTGGGCGGAGTACGGTACTGGAAAAATCAACATGAGGGCAGGCCTGGTGCCGCCTCTCAGCGGAAGCTGGAAAAATGAGTTCAAGGACAGCTGCGGGGCCTACATACGCTCGGAAATCTGGGCGGCCATCGCGCCGGGTCAGCCGCGGCTGGCGGCGGCATACGCCTATGAGGACGCTATCCTCGATCACGGAGACGGCGAGGGAACCTGGGCGGAGATTTTCTGCGCCGCCCTGGAAAGCGCCGCCTATGTAATCAGCGACGTGGAAGAGCTGATTCAAATCGGCTTATCCTATATTCCGGAAGAAAGCGCTACCGCCGGCGCCGTTAAATTAGCGGTGGAATGCTATCAAAAGGGAATGGATTATTTAGAAGCGAGATTGAAGCTTCTGCAAAACTATCGGGGGTGCGTGGCCCAGGCGGATGAGGCTAACGGTTCCCAGGAGGATTATGAACAGGGGCTGTGGTCCGGCCGCCTTGGCTTCGACGTGCCCTCTAATATAGGAATCGTTATCATCGGTCTGCTGTACGGGGGAGAGGACTTCGACCGGGCAATGTGCTGGACTGTAAACTGCGGTGAAGATACCGACTGTACCGCGGCTACCGTTGGATCCATATTCGGAATTTTGCATGGCTGTGGAAAAATTCCAGAGCGCTGGGTTACGCCCATTGGACGCGCCATAAAAACAGGCTGCTTGAACCTTGGAGAACTGGGCGACTACGGAAGCCAAATTCCCAAAGATATCGATGAACTGTCTGCTCGCGTGGAATGCATCGCCAGGCAGGCGGCCCTCTCGCGAGGGTCAAAGGTGTGGTTTACAGATGAGCCCACCTATCTGCCAGAGGAAGCGGGAGAAGCCATGTACTGCGAAGACCACCAGCTTTTTGCCAGAATGGCAGAGGGGCCTGTGTATCGATTTGACGCTTTCGACCTTCAGCCGGTTCCTGTGGGAGGCCCCGGGATCCGGGAGGGGGAAGAAAAAGAACTGCTTCTGAGGATCTGCAATTCCGGAAAAATCACGGATACTCTGGAATTTGAAGTGCTATGCGGTGAAAATATAAAAATTTCTCCATCCCGGTTCGGCAGACTGACATTGAAAAAGGGATACGCTCAAAGAGACCGCTTTACAGGCAACTGGGCTGAGTTGTCTTTATTCGTGCAGGTTGAGGAGCCGCAGGCGCCATACATCCGGTTTGTGATCTCCTGTACGGTTCCGGGACGGCATACGCAGATGCTGGTGCCGGTTTTATTAGTCAACGATACGTATCCGGTCTCAGAACAAACAGAATATAATTTTTAAAAATCAACCACTGAAAAAGCGCGAATCACGGATGGGTGATCCCATTCAGCGCGAAGCCATTACCCTTGGCAAAGCCGGAGGGCCAGAGTAAGCCTTAAAGGCATAATACACAACGCTCCTCAAGATGCCATGAATGGGCCGGCCAACTGCATTGCCGACTCGTTGCCGGCCCCAGAAATGGCGTTACTTTTATGTCCTGGTATTTTTTCTACCCGTAAACGGATCTATAAACTCATTTGATCCGCTATCTGATCTGTCGCTAACACTGTTTGATGTATTCCTTGTATACGCTTTTTATTGCCGCGGTTGACCGGCTGCAACTTTATTTTTCCAAAAGGTTTTTTCATGATATATTCTCTTTACTCTCCTCGTCTTAGCCGGGGTTGTCATTTCACTGAAGCATAATCGTTTCTTTCGTCCTGGCCGCCGGTCAAAACCCATTGCTTCTTTCCCCTGTCAATCCCCTGGACAGTCCGAACGGAAAATCGAGAACTATCTTTCTGCCGGTTTCTATTCTTTAAAAAAGCGTTTCCCTATAAAAGATAGGGAAACGCTTTTTTGCTTTGTGATGTCCCTTTTCCGCAAAAAGATAGGCCTCGAAAATTGGCTTAACCACTGAGATTGCGCTATAGACAAGGAGGCCGAATTTTGATTGCTTTATTTTTGCAAAGAAGAGTAAACCTGTAAAAACAGCTTCACCGCTAGGGATACGATCCCTATTCACATCAGTCATAAACAAAAACCGCGGAGAGTAATTGCCGCCAAGGCCATGGAGTTTCCTCACAAAAAACCTCTTTACTAGGCACAAGCTCAATAAAATATTATCCGCATGTTAGTCAGAACTTATGGAAGCGGCGTCTCCCATATCCGCCTGTACAGCTTTCTTGTTGCCTACTTTTCAAACCCTTTGTTGCCGGATTGTCAATCAGCCTGCCATCCTCTATAAAGCGTGAACCATGACATGGGCAATCCCAGGTACGTTCATACGGATTCCATTTTAATGCACATCCTAAATGCGGACAGCGTTTCGCTGTAGGGGTTAGCAGGTTAACAACCGCTTCAAAGGCATTGACGGTCAGTTGTGGACGGAGTATGGTTCGTGACGGAGAAAAAACTTCCGCATAGGGATTTTGTTTCCCCTGGACCAAATCGCACAGATTCATTGCCGAGACCATGGAAGATGTCATACCCCACTTGTTGAAACCAGCCGCAACGTATAAATCCGATATACCGGCAGAATAAGCTCCAATATACGGAACACTGTCCAGCGTCATGCAACCCTGAGTTGCCCAGTGGTATTTTTCTATGGCACTTGGGTAATACTGCTGTGCAAAATTACGCAGTTCCTTCCAATTGCCTCCTTTTTTCCAGTGCGGTGGTCACCTCCGCCAATGAGCAGTAGATCCCTAAAATTGCGGAAGGACATCCCTTTTTGCGCCTCGTCTACATACATACCATCCACATTTTGTGCATGATCCAGTGCGATTACATAGGAACGATGCTGATACATTTTGAGAAAGTAGCTGCCATGCTTATTTAAAAACGGAAAGTGCGTGGCTACAATGATTTTTTTTGCAATAATTTTACCATAGTTGGTTATGGATGTGGTTCCAACCAGTTCCCGCACCGTTGTATGCTCGGAAATGCGTAATCCCTTTGAAATAGCGGAAATAAATTTAAGCGGATGAAACTGTGCCTGATTTGGGTACTTCACTGCGCCAGCAACAGAAAAGGGCAGCGGAAGCCTTTGCGTAAATTCTGCATGGCGGGCAAGTTTTTCAAGAGCCAGGATTGCTTTTTCTATTTTCAAACGGTCGTCAAGAGAATAAACATAAGAAGGTTTTTCTTCATAATCGCAATCAATATCTCTGCACAACTCACGATATTTGCAAAGCGCCGATTCATTTGCTTCCAGATATTGTCTGGCCTTTTCCACACCAAATTTACGAATCAGCTTGTCATAGATCAAGCTGTGCTGAACAGTAATTTTAGCCGTCGTATTTTTTGTAATACCGCTGCATATGCTTTGAGCCTCCGCAAGTACATACGGTATTCCCGCCTGTTGAAGCATATAGGCGCATAAAACCCCTGCCATTCCCACGCCAATAATTAGTATCTCAGTTTTAATATCTTCTTTCAGGCGTTCAAAACCAGAACAATTGGATTCCCGCTCCCATAATGAACTCTTGACACATCCTCCTCAAAATGGAACTACAAATAGTATTTTTCAAATAATGACAACTATTCCAAACAAGGAAGCATTTCCTAATGGGAGGACGTTTTGTTGCTAAAATAGCAATAAATTGCTTTCGTCTGTAATATCTACTAAATCATTTTTGTTTTACAAAATCAAACGATCTTTTTCTTCTTTGTTTAGATATTATGATACCAACTACACAATAATGATTGCAACAAAAATCTATAGCGCCGCGGACTTCATTAGCGATGCTGCAGATGTTCCGTATAGCACTTGCTTTCAGGAAACAGGAAAAGCTTTGTTTTACAAACCTCAAAAACAACGAGATATAATATAAGAAAAGTAGTCAAGCTCTATCGCCAGCTGACCGATAATCCGGAACTGTGCGGCCGTCTGGAACCGGCGGGTATTCCGGTACAGCCCCAGAAGTGTCTCGATCTGGCCGCCTTTTGGGCCGACCACCGCGGCGTACATCACACCCGCTCCTCTTCTCCTCAGTATGAATACGCTCAGGATCACTGCATTGCGAAAGAACATTCTCGTGCCGTGGGACACGCAGTGTGGGCCGCTCTTTTATATGCGGGCATTGAATCCGACAGTAAAAACTTATTTCTTGGGAGAAGCTTCTTGATATAAGGGTTTTCTTCTTTCTCAGCCGATAAAATCCTGTGAGGAGAGCGTGTAGGGGAGAGTGGGGAAAATAAAAAACACCCTAGCAAAGAATGAATCAGCAAAAAGAAGGTGGCACTTTTGTCTACCTTCTTTTTTATGATAATATGGAGAAAGGGAGAGATAAAAATTCAAGAGGGAAAACTGTCCGAAAAATCGAATGAGAGGAGGGGATCGATCACCATGTGATTTAGAGGCAGATTGCCAAATATCAGACCGAAGGAGAAACCAGGCAACTCACTGTCCCGATATGAACCCGTAAGGGACTGACCTTTGGAGAGAAGCTGCAATACCAGATTCAGCTGCTGAAAGGCTCCTCAAAAAAGCCAAGAGCGCCAGACCTCCAATTTTTTACGCAGCGTTTAGGGCATCTCATAATTATCTGCCGGTTATTGTAATCTGCTTTCAGAATACAAATTCATCCCAAATATGTCAAAGGCTGGTAATCCTATGACAATGCCGTTTCCGCCTTGATGAAAATTTAAAATCATTTCTCTGCCGGTGTCTAAAAAATGACAAAACCTCTTCCCTATTTTTATTAGGAAAGCAGTTTTTTTGCTCTTTTGGGGGTTGGACATCCACGGTAGGGCGGTTTTGAAAAGCCGGCCCTAAAAAGCCCGGAAACCCATATGAATACTAAAAATCGGGATAACATCTATTTCGTCACCCCTGCTTGTCTGGCTGTTGCAAAATAGATATATCTGCCTTAAGCGTGATCGAAAGACAAAAAAACCGAGCCCGAAACGCGGTATGCGTTCCGGCTCAGTCTGGTGGATACATTGACGAAAAAGATACCCGCCTTAAGCGCGAGCACAAAAGTCAAAAATAAAAACCTGCGGTGCGCGAATTGCTCACCGCAGGTGTGGCGCGCTTGGAGGGACTCGAACCCCCGACCTACTGGTTCGTAGCCAGTCACTCTATCCAGCTGAGCTACAAGCGCATTTTTGACTGCCGTAATATAATACCACATTCGAGAATAAAATGCAAGAGTCCCTCGGAAAAATTTCTATTCCATCATAGAAACTAACCGCAATTGGCCTACATCGCGGCAACTCTTGACAAACCTCTTTTCCTATATTATAATTCAATAAAATAATTGTAATCCAGCTGTCACCGGACAGGCAAAGCGTTAAAATTACACCGTAGGTCTTAGTGGTGTAATTTTAGCGCTTATTTTTTTACTTTATTAGGAGGGAAGCTTTATGTTGCTTCTATTAGGCGCTGCGATCACTGCCAGCTTTTTCGACAGCCTCAATCCATCTGCCATTGCGGAACAAATCTTACTGCAGACTATGGTCAGGAACAAGCGCCATATTTTGTTTTTCATCGCCGGTATTGGGTTTGCCAATCTAGCTATGGGCTTAGCTATTTATTACGGCGCAGCCAACTGGGCATCACAGGCCTATTCCGCCATAACAGCAGCTTATCCACTATATGTTTATGGTGCGGAAACAGCGGCCGGCTTGTTGTTTCTCGGTCTTGGGATCAGACTGATCGTCAAAACCAGCCGCAGCCAAAACAGCGGCGGCAAAGAGGAAAGAGCCGCTCCAAAGCCTCCCGCACAGCTTGCGCCTCTGCCGCTGTTTTTGATGGGCGCCGCCTTTTGCTTCGTGGAGTTGACCAGCGCCCTGCCGTATTTTGGATTCTTGGCTCTGCTAGCGGGTTATCAGTTGATATTTCCGTTAGTCTTTGCTTTTATCCTGTTGTATAATTTTATTTATATTCTGCCGCTGCTCCTGCTCTACTGGGGATACCGCAGACTTCAGGGAACAAAGGCAATTCAGCGGCTGGAAAGTCTTCTCAGTAAAGTCTCATTGTATATTGTTCCCTGCGCTATAAGCCTATTCAGCGCTGTATTAGTTTTTCACGGCATAAACGCCCTGCTATAGGAACAGTCTGTATCTGAGACGGGACAATGGGCCGCGGTCCCCTTGGCTTGCTTTTACCGATCTGCCTGCGTTATACTTTTCTGTGCTGTGTTCTTTTTTCACTTCTCCCCCTTCCTGCCTGAGGCTTTTTTAGCGCTTGCCCGTCAGCGGGGAACACTATATTTTTTGTCGGCAGTCTGTTGACAATCAATCACTTTTGCATTATCATTATGTTGGTTTTGAAAATAGAATACCGGGGTGCTGAGAAAATCGGCTGAGAGCAGGCTGAAGCCTGAAACCCTTAACTTGATCCGGGTAATGCCGGCGTAAGGAATCAAAAGCAAAAAGGAAATTCCCTTTGCTGTTATTATGCCGTCCGCATCCCGCGGATGGCATTTTTTATTTTTAACATTGATCTTATTTTAGTAAGGAGATGGAGTTCTTATGAACGCGAGCGTAGCAATCCAAGTTCTTCCCACCGTAGCCTCCGATGAAGAGGTTGTCCGTATTGTCGATGAGGTCATCGCCTACATCAAAAGCACGGGCAATTCCTGCTATGTGGGCCCCTTTGAAACCACTATTGAGGGAGATTACGACGAGTTAATGGATATTGTGAAGGAATGTCAGCATATCGCCGTCAAGGCGGGCTGTCCCGCGCTGATGTCCTATGTAAAAATCAGCTATAAGCCAAATGGCGAGGTGCTTACCATTGACCAGAAAGTTACGAAGCATCACCAATAAACTGTCTGCGGCTATTTTGCTCTGTCTGCTTCTCATTTTGTGGCAGGCCGTGTCTGACCTTGGCCTGGTGCCGAAATTCATGTTTCCCTCTCCGGTGGATGTGGGAGCTGCCTTTGTGGAGGACTTCCCCATTCTGATGGCTAACTCCGGCACCACTTTGGCGGAGGGCTTTCTGGGCCTTGGTCTTGGAATTGCCCTGGCTTTCGTGACGGCGGTCCTTATGGACCGGTACCGATTCCTATACAAATCTCTGTATCCTATTTTAGTGATCACTCAGACGATCCCCACCGTGGCCATCGCGCCGCTGCTGGTGCTCTGGATGGGCTATGACATGGCTCCCAAAATTGCCCTGGTAGTCATCGTCTGCTTCTTTCCCATGGCGGTCGGCCTGCTCGACGGATTCCGGTCTGCGGATCAGGATACCGTCAATCTGCTCAGGTCTATGGGCGCCTCAAAGGGACAGATCTTCCGTATGGTAAAGCTTCCCTCATCCCTGGGACGATTCTTTTCCAGCCTCCGGGTCTCTGTGTCCTACTCTATTGTCGGCGCGGTGATCGCCGAATGGCTGGGCGGAAACAGCGGTCTGGGCGTCTACATGACGCGGGTGCGGAAGTCCTACGCCTTTGACAAAATGTTTGCCGTTATTGTTTTAATTTCCCTGATCAGCCTGCTGCTCATGTGGCTGGTCTCGATGATTCAACGGCTGTGTATGCCTTATGAAAAATATGGAGGAAACCAATCATGAAAAAAGTTCTCGCATTGCTTTTATCCGGCGCCTTGCTCCTTTCGGCCGCTGCCTGTTCCGCCTCCCCCGGCGTGGAAAGCTCCGCCGGGGCGGACAGTTCTTCAACCGCAGGGGAATCCGCCGCCGGCGCGTCAGAAAAGACTTCATCCACGGACGGCCAGCAGCTTCAGACCATCACCTTTGTACTGGACTGGACTCCTAACACCAACCATACCGGTATTTACGTGGCGGACAAGCTGGGATATTTTAAAGAAGCCGGTATCCAAATCGATATCCAGCAGCCTCCCGAGGACGGCGCTACCGCCCTAGTTGCCACCGGCAAAGCTCAATTCGGCGTGGATTTTCAGGATTATCTGGCGCCCGCCTATGTATCCGATCTTCCTGTCACCGCTGTGGCGGCTTTGATTCAGCACAACACCTCGGGAATTATTTCCCTAAAGGAGAAGGGGATCCAATCTCCTAAGGATCTGGAGGGCAAAACCTACGCCACCTGGGATCTGCCGGTGGAACAGGCCACCATGCAAAACGTGGTGGAAAACGACGGCGGTGACTGGAGCAAGGTTAACCTTGCCAGTGTGACCGTAACCGACGTGATTTCCGCTTTGCAGACCAACATCGACGCGGTTTGGATTTACTACGCCTGGGACGGCATTGCCACCCAGGTCAAGGGGCTGGATACCAACTATTTCTATTTCAAGGATATCAATCCTGTGTTCGACTATTACACCCCGGTGCTGGTAGCCAACAACGATTATCTGGAGCAGAACCCGGAAACCGCCAAGGCCTTTTTAGCTGCGGTTGCCAAGGGCTACGAATATGCCATTGAAAACCCAGAGGAAGCCGCTGAAATTCTTTGCGAGGCGGATCCCACTCTGGATTCAGAGATCGTTCTGTCCAGCCAGCAGTGGCTGGCGGATCAGTACAAGGCGGAGGTAGACCGGTGGGGATATATCGATCCCTCCCGCTGGGACGCCTTTTACCAGTGGCTGTGGGAAAACCAGCTGATTGAGGAAGAAATTCCCGCGGGCTTCGGCTTTTCCAACGATTATCTTCCAGAGTAGGAGATAGCGTATGAGTAAGCTGGAAGCAGTCTCCATTACCAAAAGCTTCGGTGATAATACCATTCTTCAGGACGTGAGCCTCCGGCTGGAGCCCCGGGAAATCGTCTGTCTCCTTGGGGTCAGCGGCGGCGGAAAAACCACCCTGTTCAACGTGCTGTCCGGCCTGACTTTGCCGGACCGGGGGCAGGTATTCCTGGACGGCCGGGAGATCACCGGCAAAGCCGGGCACATCAGCTATATGCTGCAAAAGGACCTGCTGATGCCCTACCGCACGGTCTTGGACAACATCGCCCTCCCTTTGATCATCAAAGGAGCTCCTAAAAAGGAGGCCCGCCGCAAAGCGTTAGAGCATTTCGCTGAATTTGGGCTGTCAGGCACAGAAAAGCAGTATCCCGCTCAGCTTTCCGGCGGGATGCGCCAGAGGGCTGCCCTTCTGAGAACCTATCTTTGCAGCGAGGGAGCCGCTCTGTTAGACGAGCCCTTCAGCGCTCTGGACGCTCTCACCAAAGCCTCTATTCACCGCTGGTATCTGGAGGTCATGGAGCAGATCGAGCTATCCACCCTGTTTATTACCCATGATATCGACGAGGCAATCCTTTTGTCTGACCGGATTTACCTTCTTTCCGGAAAGCCCGGACATATCACGGCGGAGCTGAATCTCCACAAGGAAAGCCGTCCTAGAGGAGACTTTGCTTTGACCAGCCAATTTTTGGAATACAAGAAGGAAATTCTTTCCCTTTTGCAGTTTTAAAATTTATTTCCTGCAAACCTAAACTCCCAGGGCTGGAAAAACGGCCCTGGGAGTTCTTTTTCAGCCAAAACAGGTTCAGCAAATTCGGGGGCAATGTGCATTTGATTTACCGCAAATAAAAAGGAGACGAGAAAAATCTCGTCTCCCTGAAGTACAGACCTTACCATATATAAGCTGGTATGCCCTTTCGGGCAGGCGCTGATTCAAATATATCGCGCGGACCTCGATTGTCCGTCTGGATCACTTCTTGTTATCATAATACCCCAATTCTTGTGATTTGTCAAGTTTTTTAAGAGAAAAAATTTTTAATTCTTGTGTAAATATTACAAAATTATTAAATTCTTTTTCCGCAATATTATTTTAAGACAGTTGTCAGGTTTTCCTTTCAACTTTTTCATTTTTTCGACATAATTTTATGGTATTTTTAAAGCATCAAGCTTTTGGGGTGTTGTTATGCGGTATCAGCGGTATCAAAGGTCAAAAAGCCCGGTAAGGATGTTTTTGTGCAAGCCGGACAACAGGAAATGGCTGATTGTCACAGGCGGGCTTCTTGCAGTTATTATCACCCTGTCTGTCATTTTGGCGGTCACTCTGTCCGGCAGGGCTTCCGGCGCATCCGGCGTGCGGGATCCAGCCAATCTGCGGCAGGCGGTTGACAGCATCGACGGTATCCCTTTGTTTACCGCTTACATTCCAGAGGACTCTCCCGGACGGCCTGGGGTTTTGCGGACGGTCGAAAGCATTACTATTCACGAAACCGCCAACACCAGCGAGGGAGCCGACGCGGAGGCCCACAGCGACTATCTGAGCACCACCTCCGACGAGGTATCCTGGCACTACACGGTGGACGATCACCAAATCTACCAGCATCTGCCCGACAACGAGGAGGCCTGGCATTCCGGCGACCGGGAGGGAAACCATTCAAGTATCGGCATTGAGCTTTGCGTCAATGCTGACGGAAATTTCGATCAAACCATGGAAAACGCCGCCAAGCTGACAGCGTTTCTCTTGAAAGAATATGATCTCACTATTGATGACGTTAAACAGCATTATGATTTTAACGGAAAAGATTGTCCCCTGATCATCCGCCAAGAGGGGCGCTGGGACGAATTTCTAGGGATGGTTCAGCAAAATCTATAACGTAAAGGAAGTAAATTTTCTGCCTCCTTCCGCAATGATTCAAACGGTAATCCGCTCAATCCCCTTCCGCATCATTAAGAATGGGAAAATCAAAAAAAGCAATCGGAAAGCGGTGCTGCCGCCAATGGCTGCTGGTTAGCCTCCTGAATCATGTCATAGGCAATGCCGACACGACGGCACGGACTGCTTTTCCATTTTTGACGTTTTTTTCATTCCGCTTTCCCACATATAGGAAAGCTGTTAAAGCAAAAAGAGGCCTGGAACAGCCCCGAAGCCTCTATGTTAAAGCAGCCCCAGTTCCTGATAAACAATCAAAAATGGCCAAAAGCAGCCTAAATAATTTAAATCGGGACTTAAAAACAAAAACAGCCGAGCGCAAGCTGGAGCGGCAGCCTGAAGTGATTGAAAGCAAATACAAAAGCAATATGCAAAGAAGGCCTTGGGAAAAATCCCAGGCCTTCTTTTTTATCGAAGCTTCTATCAAAGCTTTATCACAGCAGCGGCCGCAAATTACAGCAGCTCGATGATCGCCATTTCTGCGGCGTCGCCGCGGCGGGGTCCCAGCTTAGTGATTCTGGTGTAACCGCCGTTTTTCTCCGCGTATTTCGGGGCGATCTCATCAAACAGCTTCTTGGTTACGCCCTCCTTGGTGATGAAGGCCATAGCCATTCTCTTATGATGCAGATCGTTTACCTTTGCGATGGTGATCATTTTCTCGGTCAAGGAACGTACTTCCTTGGCGCGAGTGACTGTGGTTTCGATTTTACCGTTTTCCAGCAGAAAGGTTACCATCGCCCTCAGCATAGCGGTTCTATGAGCAGTGTCTCTTCCGAGCTTTCTTGTTCCGGGCATCGAAAATTCACTCCTTTACCTTGGTTTATCCGGACGGCTTATTCGTCGTCCTTGCGAAGACTGAATCCGAGGGAGTTGAGCTTATACACAACCTCCTCCAGGGACTTGCGTCCCAGGTTGCGAACCTTCATCATATCGTCCTCAGACTTATTGATCAGGTCCTCCACTGTGTTAATGCCGGCGCGCTTCAGGCAGTTGAAGGAGCGGACGGAAAGATCCAACTCTTCAATCGTCATTTCCAGAACCTTTTCCTTGCCCTTGTCGTCCTTTTCCACCATGATCTCCGTGTTATAGCCCTTATCAGAAAGGTCTACAAACAGGTTCAGGTGCTCGGTCAGGACCTTAGCGGCTAGGGAAACCGCCTCCTGCGCGTTGATGACCCCGTTGGTCCAAACCTCCAGCGTCAGCTTGTCATAGTCGGTGATCTGACCCACGCGGGTGTTTTCCACACCGAAATTGACCTTCAACACAGGTGTATAAATAGAATCGATAGGCAGAATGCCGATCACATTGTTCTGCATATTGGCTTTATTTCTTTCAGCGGAAATATAGCCTCTGCCTTTATCCAGGGTAATTTCCATATAGAGCCTGGCCCCGTCACCGAGGGTTGCAATGTGCATTTCGGGGTTGAGAATCTCAACCTCGCTGTCGCATTTGATGGAATCCGCGGTAACCTCGCAAGGACCCTCCGCACTGATTTCCACGGTTTTGGCACCGTCGCAGTGCAGCTTTGCCGTTAAGCCCTTCATGTTGAGGACGATCTCAGTCACATCCTCTTTCACGCCTGGTATCGTGGAAAACTCATGGAGAACTCCGTCAATCTTGATGGAGGTTACGGCAACGCCCGGCAGTGAGGAGAGCAATACCCTTCTCAAGCTGTTCCCCAGCGTTGTGCCGAAGCCGCGCTCCAGCGGCTCCACCACAAACTTGCCGTAAGTTCCGTCGGCAGATAATACTTCGGTATCAATTCTAGGCTTTTCTATCTCGATCATTAGCGACCCTCCTTGACCTTAGGCACACAGTTGTATTGGTAAGTGATGCCAACGCGTATTGAAATCAACCGCATGGGCATTATTTGGAGTACAACTCGACGATCAAGTGCTCTTCGACAGGGAGATCGATATCCTCACGAGCAGGCATTGCAGCGACAACGCCCTTCAAAGAACTCTTTTCACGCTCCAGCCAACGAGGCACGGTTACCATCGGAGCATCTTCGCCGGTCAGCTTGCTGAACTTGACGGAGGAACGGCTGGTTTCCGCCACTTCGATCACATCGCCGGGCTTTACCAAATAGGAAGGAATGTTGACTCTCTTGCCGTTGACGGTAAAATGGCCATGGTTCACCAGCTGTCTGGCGTCGCGGCGGGTGCTGGCAAAGCCTAAACGGTATACCACGTTGTCCAGGCGGCGCTCCACCAGGATCAGCAGGTTTTCACCGGCCTTACCAGGCATACGGGTGGCCTTCTCATAGTAAGAACGGAACTGGCGCTCCAGAATGCCGTAAACGAACTTTACCTTCTGCTTTTCAGCCAACTGGAGGGCATATTCGCCCTTTTTCTTTCTCATCTGGCCGCCGGGATTGCGGTTGGTAGTCTTCTTGCTATATCCCATGACCGTAGGAGAAATTCCCAGGGCATGGCAGCGCTTTGCAATCGGCTGCATATTTTTAGCCATAACTTATTCTCTCCTTTCGATTAGACACGTCTTCTCTTGGGAGGACGGCATCCATTGTGAGGAATCGGGGTCACGTCTTTGATCATGCTGACCTCGAGCCCTGCGGCCTGCAACGCGCGGATCGCGGCCTCACGGCCTGAGCCGGGTCCCTTTACAAAGACCTCGACGGACTTCATGCCGTGTTCCATAGCAACCTTAGCTGCGGTTTCCGCGGCGGTCTGTGCCGCGAAAGGAGTACTCTTTCTGGAGCCTCTGAAACCCAGCTCACCGGCACTCGCCCAAGAAACAGCGTTACCCTGGGTGTCGGTGATGGTCACGATCGTGTTGTTAAAGGTGGACTGAATATGCGCGGCACCGCGGTCAATATTTTTGCGCTCACGGCGTCTGCGTACGGCGGTTTTCTTGCCGCCCTTCTGAGCTGCCATCAAAACCCCTCCTTATTTCTTCTTGTTAGCTATCGTCTTCTTGGGTCCCTTGCGGGTTCTGGCGTTGGTCTTGGAGCGCTGGCCTCTTACGGGCAGGCCCTTACGGTGACGGACGCCGCGATAGCAGCCGATTTCAATAAGTCTCTTAATATCGAACGCCACATCCCGGCGAAGGTCGCCCTCCACGCGGCAGTTATGGTCGATATACTCTCTCAGCTTGGAAACATCGTCCTCGGTTAAATCTCTTACCCGGGTGTCGGGGTTTACGCCGGTCGCCTTCAAAATCTCAGTGGCGGTCTTGCGTCCGATCCCGTAGATATAGGAAAGGCCGATTTCGATTCTTTTATCTCTTGGCAAGTCTACACCTGCTATACGTGCCATGCCTTGCACCTCCTGATAAATTTGGTCGCGCCTGTTGGCTTTTCATTGCCGATCTCCGAAAATACCGTCTGTCAGCCAAATCTGTCTGGCCAACAACCTTTACGCCGCTCGGCACGGAGCCGGGTCTTCGGCCGCTTTTACGGTATCACGGGCTTCTCGATGAATTTTAGCCCTGGCGCTGCTTATGCTTCGGATTGTCGCAGATCACCATAACTTTTCCCTTGCGCTTGATGACCTTGCACTTTTCGCAGATTTTCTTGACAGAAGGTCTGACTTTCATTTCGTTACGCCTCCTTATTTAGAACGCCATGTGATGCGGCCTCTGGTCAAGTCATAGGGAGACATCTCCAAAGTGACTTTATCCCCGGGCAGAATCCGGATGAAGTTCATCCGTAATTTCCCGGAAATATGGGCCAGGATCATATGGCCGTTGGGAAGTTCGACCTGAAACATTGCGTTTGGCAGTGCTTCCTTCACAGTACCTTCGATTTCGATAACATCCTGTTTCGACAAAACCATAACCTCCTCATGGTTAAGACTGGGGATCCTTTTCCAAATAGCACCGGATCCCTCGGCGAATCTCACGATTGGTTTTCATTGCCTCCTCCGGCAGAACCGTATTGGTTACAGCCAGATGCCTGCAGTTTTTCTTTTTCGGCCGCTGGAGCGGCCTGTGCTTTCCGTCGCAGATCACGGCAAACTCCTGATCCGCCGACAGCACCACAAAAAAACCGTGTTTGTCATGTCCCGCTTTGGACCTGACAAGCAATCCTCGTTTCAGTTCCATTGGCGCCTCCCTTTTCATCAATCGTCGGGAAGAGTCAGAATCTGAGGACCATCGGGGGTGATTGCCACGCTGTGCTCAAAGTGAGCGGACAGCTTGCCGTCCGCTGTTACCGTTGTCCATTCGTCCGAAAGGATTTCGACTTCATAAGTGCCGGCATTCACCATAGGCTCTATGGCAATGGTCATTCCGGGTAACAGGCGTACACCCCTACCGGGTGTACCGAAATTTGGTACGCTTGGATCTTCATGCAGCTTCGCACCTACGCCATGGCCGACAAAATCTCGTACCACAGAGTAGTTGCGCGCTTCTACATACCTTTGAACCGCGCTGCCGATATCGCCGATGCGGTTGCCCGCCTTCGCCATTTTGATTCCCTCAAAAAGGCTTTCCCTGGTGGCATCCAAAAGGGCCCTGGCTTCCTCGCTGATGTCCCCGCAGGGGAACGTCCAGGCGTTGTCTCCGTGGAAGCCGTTAAAGTGGGCGCCGATGTCGATGCTGACAATATCGCCTTTTTTCACAACGCACTTCTTGCTCGGTATGCCGTGGATGACCACATTGTTGACAGAAATACACGCGCTGGCCGGAAACCCGCCGTAGCCGAGAAACGAGGGGACCGCCCCCTGTCCCTCGATATACTTGCGGACGATCTCGTCGATTTCCCAGGTGGTAATGCCCGGTTCCACCGCCTCGCCCGCCAGCTTTAACGCGTTGGCGGAGATCCGTCCGGCTTCTCTCATCGCCTTGAGTTCGCGGCTCGTTTTGAGTACAACCATGGATTAAGCCTCTAACGCTGCCAGCGTTAAGCGGGTGGTGTCGGCGACTTCCTCCTGGCCATCTACTCTTTTCACGACGCCTTGCTTTTTGTAATGGGCGATCAGGGGCTCTGTCTCTTTATGATAAACTTCCAGACGCGCCTTCACGGTGTCCGGATGGTCATCCTTGCGCTGAATGAGGGTGCCGCCGCAAATGTCGCACACGCCCTCGGCCTTCGGCTTTTTGTAAAGCAGATGGTAGGTGGCGCCGCATTTTTCGCAGACACGGCGTCCGGACATTCTGGCGATGATCGCCTCGTCGGAGACTTCCAGGTCAATGACCTTGTCGATCTTCACCATTTTGTCCAGAGCCTCGGCCTGGGGAATGGTGCGGGGGAAGCCGTCCAGGACGTAACCGTTTTTGCAGTCGTCCTCCTGTAAACGCTCCTCGATGATGCCGATGACGACCTCATCGGGAACCAGCTTTCCCGCGTCCATATAAGCTTGGGCCTTTTTGCCCATCTCAGTGCCGTTCTTCAGCGCGGCACGGATAATATTACCCGTGGAAATTTGTGGAATGGAAAGATGCTTGCAGATTGCCTCCGCCTGGGTGCCTTTCCCAGCGCCGGGGGCTCCCAGCAGAATGATTTTCATAATAACGACTCCTTCCTAAACCGCATTAATCCAGGAATCCTTTGTAATGACGCATCATCATCTGAGATTCCATCTGCTTCATGGTATCCAGCGCTACGCCTACCAAAATGATGACGGAGGTTCCGCCCATCATCAGGTTGTGCATTCCGGTGAAAGCGCTGAACGCAATGGGCAGCAAGGCGATGACCGCCAGGAACAAAGCGCCGATCAATGTAATCTTTGACAGAATTTTCTGAATATAATCAGAAGTAGGCTTTCCGGGACGAATTCCGGGAATCGTGCCGTTGTTCTGACGAAGATTATTGGCCATTTCAATGGGATTATACTGAATCGCCACATAGAAATAAGCGAACATCAAAATCAGCAGGAAGTAAATTAACGCGTACACCCAGCCGGTGATGGAAAGAGCGTCCAACACGGTTTTCCAGAAGCCTGTCGGAGTTACAAACAGCTGGATGGTGGATGGAATGGTTAAAATAGAGCTTGCGAAGATGATCGGCATAACGCCGGACATATTGACCTTGATGGGAAGATGGGTGGACTGGCCGCCGTACATCTTTCTGCCGACAACCCGTTTCGCGTACTGCACCGGGATTCTTCTCTCCGCGTCGTTCATGAATACGATGACCCAGATAATGGCCAGGAAGATGATGACGAACAGCGGTACGAAGAAGTAATACTGGCCGAAAGAATCGGGAGATTCCCAAGCCGCGCCTAGAGCCTTCACCAGAATGTTGACCGTATCGGGCAGTCTCGCCACGATACCTGCGAACAGCAGAATGGAAATACCATTGCCAATGCCCTTCTGGTTGATCTGCTCGCCCAGCCACATCATCATAGCGGTACCGGCGGTGAACACCAGCACGATGACGATTGCGGTAAATACGCCCGCGGCGCCCTCAGTATAGGTGACGATCGGCGTTCCCTCATAGCTGCTGCCCCGCAGGTACAGATAGTAGGCCAAGCCCTGTACCAGACCAAGGACAACCGCGACATAGCGGGTAATGGCGCCGATCTTTTTCCGGCCCTCTTCCCCTTCCTTGGCCATTCTCTCTAACGGAGGAATCGCCACGGTCAGCAGCTGCATAATAATGGAGCTGTTGATGTAGGGAGTTACCGACATGGCGAACAGGGTCGCCTGGGCGAAAGCGCCGCCGGATAAGGTGTTCAAATACGCAAACGCGTTGGCGCTGGAGCTGTCGGTCACAAAACCCATCAGGCCGGCCAGCGCTTCCATGTTCAGGAAGGGGGCCGGCATATTGGCGCCGATTCGGAAAACAATGATCACCAACAGGGTGAACAGGATCTTTTTTCTTAAGTCCGGGATTTTCCAGGCGTTCTGCATTGTTTTGAACAACTCAGATCACCTCAGCCTTCCCGCCGGCCGCCTCGATCTTCTGCTTTGCAGCTTCAGAATAAGCGCTGACCTTAACCGTCAGGTTCTTGGTCAGTTGGCCGTTGCCGAGAATTTTAATGCCGTCGCAGGCCTTTTTCGCGATGCCAGCCTTGATAATGGCTTCATTATCAACCACTGCGCCGTCTTCAAATACATTCAGAGAGCCAACGTTGATGGCAACGATCTCCTTGGCGAAGATGTTGTTGAAGCCTCTCTTCGGAATACGCCTCTGCAGAGGCATCTGGCCGCCCTCGAAGCCGGGACGCATCCCTCTGCCCGCTCTGGCCTTTTGGCCCTTGTGGCCCTTGCCGGCAGTTTTGCCCTGGCCTGAGCCATGCCCTCTACCGATGCGCTTGCTCTCTTTGGTGGAGCCTTCCGCCGGTGAAAGTTCATGCAGTTTCATTGGATTCGCACCTCCTTGCTTACGCTTCTGTTACCTCGATGAGGTGGATGATCTTTGCCACCTTGCCCTTTGTCTGCGGGTTATCCGGCTGAACGGTCTCGTCGCCGATCTTACGCAGACCCAAAGCCTGGGCGGTTGCAATCTGGTCCTTTTTGCTGCCGATCAGACTCTTGACCAGCTTTACCTTTAGCTGTGCCATATTGCTACCCCCTTACTTATAAGATTTCTTTTACGGACTTGCCGCGGATCACCGCGACTTCCTCTGCGGTACGCAGGCTCTTCAGGCCTTCCAAAGTGGCCCGCACCACGTTGCAGGGATTGTTGGAACGCAGGGCCTTGGTTCTGATATCCTTGATACCAGCCGCCTCGACCACAGCACGCACCGGGCCGCCGGCGATCACGCCGGTACCGGGAGCGGCGGGCTTCATGAGAACCTTGCCGGCGTCGTAGATGCCGATGACCTCATGAGGAATGGTGGTTCCTCTCAGAGAAATCTTCACCAGGTTCTTCTTGGCGTCCTCGATTCCCTTGCGGATAGCGTCCGGAACCTCGCCGGCCTTGCCGATGCCGAAGCCCACGGTGCCCTTTTCGTCGCCAACCACAACCAAAGCGGCAAACTTAAAGATACGGCCGCCCTTTACAGTCTTAGATACACGGTTGATCGCGACTACGCGCTCTTTGTATTCGCTCTCAGTCGCTTTTGCGTCAAATCTAGCCAAAAGTATTCCTCCTTCTCTTAGAACTTGAGGCCGCCCTCACGGGCGCCTTCGGCCAGCTCTTTGACGCGGCCGTGGAAAATATAGCCGCCGCGGTCGAATACGACCTCGGAAATGCCCTTTTCAGCGGCACGTTTGGCAATGAGCTCGCCAACCTTCTTCGCGGCTTCCTTGTTTCCGCCGTTTCCATCAAATTCCTTGTCCAGCGTTGAGGCCGCCGCCAGGGTTACACCCTTAACGTCGTCGATCAACTGGGCGTAGATGTGATTGGTGGAGCGGAAAACGTTCAGGCGCGGACGCGCCGCGGTGCCGCTGATCTTACCGCGCACTCTTTTATGGCGGTGTAATCTAGCTTTATTGGTATCAGCCTTATTCACCATCGTTGATTCACTCCTTTAATTACTTCTTGCCGCCCTTACCGGCCTTACCTTCCTTGCGGCGGATGACCTCGTCAACATACTTGATGCCCTTGCCCTTATAAGGCTCCGGCGGACGCTTCTCGCGGACCTCCGCGGCGAACTGTCCGACCTTCTGCTTGTCGGCGCCATGAATGATGATCTTGTTCGGGCCCGGTACCTCAATGGTAATATCGTCTGTTTCAGACATGGTTACCTGATGAGAGTACCCCAGGTTCATCACAAGGTTTTTGCCTTGCTTCTGCACACGGTAGCCTACGCCGTTAACCTCCAGCTCCTTCTTGTAGCCCTCGGTAACGCCCACGATCATATTGTGGATCAGGGTGCGGGTCAAGCCGTGCAGGCTGCGGTTCTCCTTCTCGTCATTAGGACGGGTGACCAGAACCTCGCTGCCCTCGACCTTAACGGTCATGTTGGGATGAACCTTTTGGGTCAAAGTAGCCTTGGGGCCTTTGACCGTTACAACACCGTCGCTCACCTTTACGTCAACGCCGGCGGGAATATTTATAGGTTTTCTTCCAATTCGAGACATATCAACACCTCCTTACCAAATAAATGCAAGGATTTCGCCGCCTACATTCTCCTTACGGGCCTGACGGTCGGTCATAACGCCCTTGGAAGTGGAAACGATCGCGATGCCCAGGCCCTTTAATACCTTAGGCATATCCTCTACGCTGCTGTAAATTCTCAGGCCGGGCTTGGAAACCCTGCGAAGGCCGGTGATGACCGGGGTCTTTCCCTCGCCGTATTTCAAGGTTGCCCGGATCATGCCCTGCTTGCCATCCTCGATGACGGTAAAGCTCTTTACATAGCCCTCGTCCACCAGAATCTGCATAATCGCTTTCTTCATGTTGGAAGCCGGGATATCAACAGTTTCATGCTTGGCGGAACTCGCGTTGCGGATTCTCGTCAGCAAATCTGCGATAGAATCAGTAATTTGCACTGCCGTTTACCTCCTTTGCTCTTGCTTACCAGCTGGCTTTTTTCACGCCCGGAATCTCGCCCTTATAGGCAAGCTCCCTGAAGCAGATACGGCAAATTCCGAATTTGCGAAGGTAGGCATGCGGCCTGCCACAGATTTTGCATCTGTTGTATTCGCGGGAAGAATACTTCGCCGGTCTTTGCTGCTTGATTTTCATAGATGTTTTGGCCACAACAATCCCTCCTTATTTCGCAAACGGAGCGCCCATCAAGGAAAGCAGCTCGCGGGCCTCTTCGTCGTTGTTTGCGGTGGTTACGAAACAAATGTCCATTCCGCGAACCTTATCGATCTTATCGTAATCGATCTCAGGGAAGATCAGCTGCTCCTTAATGCCCATGTTGTAGTTGCCACGGCCATCGAAAGAGTTGGGGTTGATGCCTCTGAAGTCTCTTACACGGGGCAGAGCCACGTTGAACAGCCTGTCAAGGAACTCGTACATCCGGTCGCCTCTCAGGGTAACCTTCACGCCGATATTCATTCCCTCACGGAGCTTAAAGTTCGCAACGGACTTTCTGGCCTTGCAGACCACCGGCTTCTGGCCGGTGATAGCGGCAAGATCGGTAGTGATGGCGTCGATCACCTTGGCGTTGTCCTTGGCCTCGCCGGCGCCGACGTTGATTACGATCTTATCCAGCTTCGGGATCTGCATGACGCTCTTATAAGAAAACTTTTTCATCAAAGCGGGCGCTACGTCCTGCTTGTAGTAATCCTTAAGTCTAGCCATCTTTTATCCTCCTTACAGCGACTCGCCGCATTTTTTGCAAATGCGTTCCTTAGTGCCGTCCTCATAGATCTTATGGGCGACACGGGTGGGCTTGCCGCAGCGGGGGCAAACGATCTGGACCTTGGAAGCGTACATGGCGCCCTCGGCCTTTACAATGCCGCCGGTTTCACCCATTCTGCGGGGCTTCATGTGCTTGGATACCATGTTGATCTTTTCCACGATGACCTTGCCCTCTTTGGGGCTGACAGCCATTACCTTGCCTTTTTTGCCGCGCTCCTTGCCGCTTAACACGACTACGGTGTCACCCGTTTTTACATGAACCTTATTAATCATCAGTGAGCACCTCCATTAAAGCACTTCGGGCGCAAGGCTCAAAATTTTGAGGTAATCCTTATCGCGCAGTTCTCTCGCCACCGGCCCGAAAATACGGGTGCCGCGAGGGTTCTTGTCGTCACGGATAATGACGGCCGCGTTCTCATCGAAGCGGATGTAGGTGCCGTCATCACGGCGAACGCCTTTTGCGGAGCGGACGATGACCGCCTTGACCACGTCGCCTTTTTTTACCACGCCGCCGGGTGCTGCTTTTTTCACGGAAGCTACCACCACGTCGCCGATATTTGCATACCTTCTGCGAGTGCCGCCCAGAACGCGAATGCACATAAGCTCCTTCGCGCCGGTGTTATCGGCAACTTTGAGGTAAGTCTGCTGCTGTATCACAGTGCGTTCCTCCTATTCAAGTTTATTGGCTGGGGGCCTTACCCCTTCAGCCAGCAAAACACTCCTGAGCGGATTATTTCGCTTTTTCAATGATCTCTACGAGACGCCATCTCTTATCCTTGGAAAGGGGACGGGTCTCCATCACGCGCACGCGGTCGCCGATGTTGCACTCGTTGTTTTCGTCATGCGCCTTCAGCTTCACCGTACGCTTGATGATCTTTTTGTAAAGGGGATGCTTTACGCTGTCCTCAATGGCGACAACGATGGTCTTATCCATTTTGTTGCTGACCACCTTGCCAACATTGGTTTTTCTCATATTTCTTTCGCTCACGGCTTAATCCTCCCTTCCCTTACGCCTTAGCGCTGTCGTTCAGTTCCATCTGGCGAAGAACGGTTTTCACTCTTGCGATGTCCTTCTTAACAGCACTGATGCGCATCGGGTTGTCGAGCTGATTAATGGCAAGCTGGAAACGCAGGTTGAAAAGTTCAGCTTTCAGGTCTTTGAGCTTGCTTTCCAGTTCTGCGGCGCTTAATTCTCTAATCTCTGAGGCCTTCATTACTGCTCAACCTCCGTTTCTTCCTTTTTCACGAACTTGCATTTAATCGGCAGCTTGTTGGCAGCCAGTCTCATAGCCTCCCGGGCGGTTTCCTCAGCGATTCCGCCGATCTCGAACATCACTCTGCCGGGCTTAACCACGGCCACCCAGTACTCGGGAGAGCCTTTACCGGAACCCATTCGGGTTTCAGCGGGCTTTTCGGTGATGGGCTTGTCGGGAAAAATCTTGATCCAAACCTGTCCGAAACGCTTGGTATAACGGGTCATGGCCACACGGGCGGCCTCGATCTGGTTCGAGGTGATCCACGCCGGCTCCAGGGCCTGCAGGCCAAACTGGCCGTAAGTTACTTTGTTACCCCGCATCGCCTTACCGGTCAAACGGCCTCTGTGGACTCTGCGGTATTTTACACGCTTGGGCAACAGCATTACTTATTGCCTCCTTCCCTGCGGGCACGGGGACGGCCGGCGTTCTGGAGCACTTCGCCCCGGTACAGCCAAACCTTTACGCCGATGCGGCCGTAGGTGGTGGCAGCCTCGGCAAAGCCGTAATCGATGTCCGCTCTGATGGTCTGCAGCGGAATAGTACCCTCGTGGTACTGTTCGGTTCTGGCGATTTCAGCGCCGCCCAAACGTCCGCCGACTTGTGTCTTGATTCCCTTGGCGCCGAATCTCATGGCGCGGCCGATGGCCTGCTTCATGGCGCGGCGGAAGGAAATTCTCTTTTCCAGCTGCTGGGCGATATTTTCAGCAACCAGCTGGGCGTTCAAATCGGGAGATTTGACCTCCACGATATTGATGGCGACCGGCTTGTTCAGAATCTTTTCGCACTCCAAACGCAGCTTTTCGATTTCAGCGCCGCCCTTGCCGATGACCATACCAGGCTTCGCGCAGTGGATATGGATACGGACTTTGGAAGCGTCGCGTTCAATTTCGATCTTCGGCACTCCGGCTCCGTAGAGCTTTTTCTTCAGGTGCTTGCGCAGGTTATAGTCCTCGACGAGGGTATCGCCGAAATCCTTATCCTTGGCAAACCAGCGGGAGTCCCAATCTTTGATTACGCCCACACGGAGACCGTGGGGATTTACTTTCTGGCCCATACTATCAGTTTACCTCCTCTACTGCGTTATTCTTGTTCCTTGAGCACGAGGGTGACGTGCGAGGTCTTCTTGTCGATGCGGAATGCGCGACCCTGCGCTCTGGGACGAATGCGCTTGAGGATCGGGCCCTGGGACACATGGCACTCGGCCACGTATAACCGGGAAACGTCCATATTGTGGTTGTTCTCAGCATTGGCGATTGCCGACTTGAGCAACTTCTCGAGGTCCTCACAGGCGGCCTTCGGGGTATGCTTCAGGACAGCCATTGCATAATCAACCGGCTTGTTGCGGATCAGATCCAGCACAACCGATACTTTTCTGGGAGAAATACGGGCGTATTTCAAATAAGCCCTTGCTTCCATGCGATACACTCCTTTCGGCCGTTATTTCGTTGTTTTCGCGCCGGCGTGGCCTCTGAAGGTTCTGGTGGGGGCGAACTCGCCCAGCTTGTGGCCGACCATATCTTCAGTAACATACACCGGGACGTGCTTGCGGCCGTCGTGGACCGCAAAGGTGTGACCGACGAAATCCGGGAAGATGGTAGAGCTTCTGCTCCAGGTCTTCACGATTTTCTTTTCGCCTGTCTTATTCATTTCCTGAACCCTTTTGAGCAGCACAGGCTGTACAAAAGGACCCTTCTTAACGCTTCTGCCCATTATTTAAGCTCCTTTCCGTACGCCTTATTTACCATTTCTGCGTCTCACGATAAACTTATCGGAGCGGTTATGGTGCGCTCTGGTCTTATATCCAAGAGCGGGCTTGCCCCAGGGGGTAACCGGTCCCGGACGTCCAACAGGGGATTTACCTTCACCACCGCCGTGGGGGTGGTCGTTGGGGTTCATAACAGAACCGCGGACGGTAGGTCTCCAGCCCATGTTGCGCTTTCTGCCGGCCTTGCCGATTTTCACGTTCTCGTGGTCCACGTTGCCTACCTGGCCGATGGTGGCCATGCAGTTTACGGGAACGTTTCTCAGCTCGCCGGAAGGCAGTCTCAGAAGAGCCATGTTGTTTTCCTTGGCCATCAGCTGGGCCATGTTGCCGGCGGCCCGGGCCAACTGGGCGCCCTTGCCGGGATACAGCTCAACGTTGTGAATGAAGGTACCGGTAGGGATATTGGCCAGCGGCAGAGCGTTGCCGGGCTTGATATCCGCAGAGGGGCTGGCGACTACCGTGTCGCCGACCTTCAGGCCGTTGGGGGCGATGATATATCTTTTCTCGCCGTCCTGATACTCGATCAGGGCGATGAAAGCGGAACGGTTAGGATCGTATTCCAGGGTCTTGACCGTTCCCGGTACGTCAAACTTCTGACGCTTGAAATCGATGATGCGGTATTTTCTACGGTTTCCGCCGCCTCTGTGGCGGACGGTGATTCTGCCGTAGCTGTTACGTCCGGACTTCTTGTTCAAGGGAGCCAGCAGGCTTTTTTCCGGGGCTACCTTGGAAAGGCCGGAGTAATCCGTAACCGACATATTGCGCCGGGAGGGCGTAGTCGGCTTATAATTGATGATAGGCATTACGGTTTCACACTCCTCATGATGGCTTTGCGGGGATTTGCCTGATCCCCATACGTTGCCTTTGACGGGATTCCGTCAAACTTCAGATGCGCTTTTCCGATCCGGGGAACCCTTGGGTCCCCTTTTGACCTTTTTCCGCCGGCCGAAGCGGCGGCGTCAAGGGAGAAAGCGCCTGCGGGGGATTTCCCCTTACATCATGCCTTCGAAGAACTCGATGGGCTTGCTGTCCTCTTTCAGGGTGACGACGGCTTTCTTCCAGGAAGGAGTATAGCCCTCGTATCTGCCCTGGCGGCGCATATGGCCTCTCACGTGCAGGGTGTTCACCTTGGAAACCTTCACGCCGAAGAGTTCTTCCACTGCCTTGGCAATTTCAATCTTGTTGGCGTCCTTGCAGACCTCAAAGGTATATTTCTTGGAAGCCATGCCGGACATGCTTTTTTCGGTAATGACCGGACGAATGATGATATCCTGTGCTGCCATTACGCGTACACCTCCTCAATCTTTGCGACGGCGTCCTTGAGAACGATGAGCTTGTCAGCGTTCAGGATATCGTACACATTGATGGTGTTTACCTGGGCGGTTTTCACGCCGGGGATATTGTTGGCGGATTTAATCAGCTTCTGGTCCACGGAGGGAAGCACGATCAGGGCCTTTTTCTCAGCGCCCAGAGCGTTGAGCATGGCGGCCACGGTCTTGGTCTTGTAAGCGTCCATGGTCATGGAATCCAAAACCACCAGGCTTTCTTCCTGCACCTTAGAGGACAGAGCAGACTTCAGAGCCAATCTTCTGACCTTCTTGTTTACGGTATAACGGTAGCTTCTCGGCTTGGGAGCAAATACGATACCGCCATGAGTCCACTGGGGAGCACGGGTGGAACCCTGTCTCGCATGGCCGGTGCCTTTTTGTCTCCAGGGCTTTTTGCCGCCGCCGGAAACCTCGCTTCTGGTGAGCGCGGACTGGGTGCCCTGGCGCTGGTTGGCCAGGTAATTCACAACCACTTCATGCATCACGACAGCGTTGGGCTCAATCCCAAAAACGGCGTCGGAAAGGTCGATCTTGCCGACCTCCTTGCCGGTTACGTCAAATACTGCTACATTAGGCATTCCAATTCCTCCTTCCCTTAGGCCTTAACGGTGTCATGGATCACTACGGTACCGCCGTTAGGACCCGGAATCGCGCCCTTGATAGCGATAAGGTTGTTCTCGGCGTCCACCTTGACAACCTGCAGATTCTGAACGGTGACTCTCTCGCTTCCCAGATGGCCGGCCATCTTCTTGCCGGGGTACACTCTGGAAGGATCGGAGCAGGAGCCGATGGAACCGCCGTGGCGGGCAACCGGTCCGGAACCGTGAGATTCCTTCAGTCTCTGGAAGTTCCAGCGCTTGATCACGCCGGCGTAGCCTTTACCCTTGCTGGTGCCGGTGACGTCTACCTTGTCTCCGGCGGCGAACACGTCCGCCTTTACCAGGTCGCCTACGTTGTAAGCGTCGATGTCGTCGAACCGGAACTCTCTGAGAGTTCTCTTGGGGGCTACGTTGGCTTTCGCGAAGTGTCCGGCCATAGGCTTCTTTACCTTATGGGCCTTCAGATCGCCGAAGCCGATCTGCACAGCCGCGTAGCCGTCGTTTTCAACAGTCTTTTTCTGGGAAACCACACAGGGGCCGGCTTCCACGACTGTTACGGGAACGACTTTCCCGTTCTCATCGAAAATCTGCGTCATGCCGATTTTCTTGCCGATGATTCCTTTTTGCATGTTACCTTTCCTCCTAGCAGGTTATTGGTTGGCGTTTGCCAACTTGACCGCTTCCGCCTGGTTGGTTGGAACCTTTCTCTCAGCCGTTAGGCCTTGATCTCGATCTCAACGCCAGCAGGGAGCTCCAGGCTCATCAGAGCCTCCACCGTCTTATTGGACGGTCTCAGGATATCAATCAATCTCTTGTGGGTGCGCATCTCAAACTGCTCGCGGCTGTCCTTATATTTGTGGACGGCACGCAGAATGGTGATGATCTGCTTCTCTGTCGGCAGCGGCACCGGCCCGGAAACTCTGGCGCCCGTGCGCTTCGCTGTCTCAACGATCTTCTCGGCGGATGCATCCACCAGCTTGTGATCGTACCCCTTGAGTCTGATCCTGATTTTTTCTTTGACTGCCATGAACAACGCCTCCTTAAAATAGTTGGCGGGCGACGCTTCTATTTTCGACAACCCATCCGGGTGTTTCCTCGACCTGCATTGAAAAACCGGACTGGACTCTTACGAGTCTAATCCGGGTTCGGTCAAAAAGCGTCTGAGTACCATGAAAGCAAGGCAAGCCGCACTTTCACTTTCTCAAAATATTTCTGTCGCCCGGTTTAAAATCGGACATACTCCACGGAAAAACCGGCGGAAACCGCCGCAACCTCCCGCTTCATCGCATATCTATCGCAGTCACGCTCAATTATAATACCATTTTTCACCGGAAGTTGCAAGCTTTTTTTCTGTATATTTGCAAGAATTTTCTCTTTGAAATTTGTGCAATTTGCTCACCATCATTTTCCATCGCCATACCCTGTGGATTTGATGGAAAACCGGGCTGTGCCAGGAAAAACCAACGCCATTTACTTTTCCGCTTCAGAGCGGGGCCCTGCCTCCGCCCGCCGGCGGAGACAACCGTTCAGGACCGCCGAAACCGTTCCGGCGGCCCCGCTGAAAATTTTTGGTTATTGGAAGCTGTTCCACGCCGGATCGTCGGTGCGGAAGCCCTCGGTCTGGCTGTAGGGGATCACGATCCGGACCACGTCTCCAACGGCATGGGGTACCGGCACGGCGATTCCCACGCCGGTTTCCGTAAAGTAAACGCTGGCCTCGCTGATACCGGACAACAAGGTTTCGTCATCCACATTGGAACCGTTGTTCGCTGTCAGCGCCTCACGGAAGGCGTCGTTATCCTCAATGGCGCTGGCAAAGTCGGAAAACCCGCTTTCTCCCAAAAGAAAGTTCACCGTTTTCACCGTGTGGACCGGATAGGCCATCCCTTCGGCGGTGTAGTCCACAGTCATCACGATGCTGAGCAGCTTTTCGGAGTAGTACGGGGCTTCGCTTTCCAGAGTCAGCGTGCCGGAGTGATAACCGGAATCCGCGATAACCTCCTGAACCGTTCCATTGACCTGCCGGGTGATCTCCCCGCTGACGCCGTATTTTTGCGCCGCCGCGCCGCCCATCACCGGAACCGTCATCGATACGCTGACTCCGTCAATCCCGGCAGGCTCCATTTCGGTAATTTCCAGGGTATAATCCGCTCCGCTTTCATACACCTTGTCCGGTTCAGAGGAAGGGCTGGTTTCCTGGGAGGAGGTGGCTTGGCTGGAAGTTTCCTCCGCTGAGGAGGCCGGGGCGCTGGAGGTCTGGGCGCTGGAGGCAGCGGAGGAAGTCTGAGACGAATTCCCGTCTTTTCCTCCGTTTTGGCAGGCCGTCATAACGGAAGCCGCCAGCAAGGCGCACAATAAAAGAACACCGATTTTTTTCACCGGTAATCAACTCCTTTCTATTACAAGCTCAGTTTACCATAATATCCCCGTTTTTGCAATCCGGCCTTTGCCGGTTCCTGGCCTTTCAGGCGGATGCCGGCGATCCTTCTGCCGGCGTCCGCGCTTCTAAGCCGTCCTCCTTGAATCACCTGGTCCTCACCGCTCCGGCGATTCCTGAAAACGGTTCGCTGATCTCTGAAATTGCCGCGGCAACCTCCGGGCCGGCGTGGCGGCGGGCGATATCCGCCATGCTGATCATACCGTCGATCACTCCGTCCTTAAGCACCGGCAGCCGCCGGATCTGCTCCTTTCCCATGAGCCGGGCCGCCTCGCTGACGGTCTGTCCGGGAGAAACGCTGACCACATCCTTGGTCATAATCTGATAAGCCTTTACCTGAGAGGGCTCTTTTCCCGCCGCAACGCACTGGAGCACAATATCCCGGTCTGTAACCAGCCCCTTCAGTTCCCCGCCGGATACCACCGGCAGCACGCCCACATCATGCTCCTTCATCAGTCTGGCTGCCTCTTCCAGGGTATCCCCCGGCAGAACCGCCACCACTTTTTTGCTCATCACGTCGTTTACCGTTTCCTGCATAGGTTTCCCTCCTAAAAATCTAAAACTTACCGATAGCTTTCCAGAATTTTACCAGAATATTCTTTACGAAACCTAAGGTTTATGCTACTCTTAAAGAAAAGCGCTGCCGGAAAGGGGCTGGGATCTTGAAAAAAGATAAAAAAGAGAAGAAAGAGAAAAAGGAAAAACGGGCATCCGCGCCCCAGCCGGTAATTCCGGCGGTAAAGCGGAATGTGGATTTGGACAGCCTGCCCCAGGACCCGCTGGAATACGCCCTTTCCCGGGTGGGCGGAAAATGGAAGCTCCGCATTCTGTGGGGATTAGGCCAATCCTCGGAAAGCGGCGGCCTTCGCTACGGGGATTTAAAGGAAAAGATCCCCGGAATCACGGATATGATGTTCAGTCAAAGCCTGAAGGATCTGACCGCTCAAGGCCTGATCCAGCGCACCCAGTTTCAGGAGATTCCGCCTCGGGTAGAATACGCTTTGACGCCGGAGGGAAGCTCCCTTCTGCCGGTGATCGCTTCCTTATATGATTGGGCGGTAGGGCAGATGAAAAACAGCTGATGACTAGCCCATCGGGCCCCCGCTTCTATTCCCAAACCCCCAAAGGCCCGGGACAAAAGAGCCATTTCTCTTTTGTCCCGGGCCTTTGGGGGTTTTGTGCAGATTCCGCATCTTATTAATTGATTTATTTTTCCTTACGGCAGCCGAGGCTGTTCCGGCTCTGAAATGATCCGCCTGCATTTTGGCGGCCCGCAGTCTTAATCCCGGTAGTTTTTCACAATATTAGGCACCAGACCCGCTGGAGTGATATCGATGATGCCGTAAGTGCCATAGCTGCCGTGCAGACTGCCTGGGTTCATCAGATACAAGCCGTCCCGGTATTCAATTTCCGCCTGGTGCGTATGTCCGTAAAGGGCGATGTCTGCTTTTCTGTCCCGTGCAGCGCACTCCAGGTTATATAATGTCATTTTCACCTGATAAGTATACCCGTGAGTAAAAAAAATCTTTTTCCCCTCTACCGACAGCTCCTCCTCCCAGGGAAGCAGAGAGCCAAAATCGCAGTTTCCCCGCACTCCCACGATCATCTTTTCCGGGAACATCGGCTTTATCTGCATCAGCTCCTCTTCCCCATCCCCCAAATGGAGGACAATTTCCGCTTTGGGCTGCGTTTGGACCGCGTGATGCAGAGCGCTGAAATCCCGGTGAGTATCAGAGACCACTAAAATACGCATATCAATTTCACCCCTTCTGAATAGTACAATCCTTGACCGGCGCCGCCGGCTGTGTTATCGGCCGCTTCTTCACAGAAACCGCCAGGTTTTTATAAAGCTCTGCCTCGAAACAAGCAAACCCTCTTTCCAGATGCGCGGCATTTTTTGAGCCATAGGCCAGAGGGCTTGGAAACGAAAAGCCCTCTAAATAGCTCCCGCTTTCTTTTCCTTTTTAACGCCTCTTTTCCGTACCCTTAAAGGTACGCGCCAGGCTTTCCCTAAGCCGTATTAAATTTGGGAGGGCTCCTTGGCCTGCAAGTGTTTGGAACGAAACGGCAGGCCGCCGCATAGAATAATAACCGGGAAACCTGTTTGCCTTTCCAGCTGGCCGAAGCTCCTAAAGGCCGCGCGTTTCCTTGGCAGATGGCTACGGCGATATTATATCATATTTTTCCGTAGTTTTACATAGTATAGAAGGGCGAAGCGATTCGTTCCTTCATGGAAAAAGGAGGAATTTCTTATGACCGAAAGCGAAGGCCAAAAAAAGGTAAACGAGATGCTGGGAAAGCTAAGCCCCCAGGATCAGGAAAAGCTCCATAGGCTTCTGGCAGACAAAGAGGCTACCGACAGGCTTTTGTCCACTCCCCAGGCGCAGGCCCTTATGCGCCAGCTGATGGGCAAACAGGGCGGAAAATAACGAGGAGGCAGCCATGGATGACTTAGCGGGTAAGATTTCCGAAATACTAAACGACCCGGCCAGCATGGAGAAAATCAAAAACCTCTCTAATATGCTGGGAATCGCGCCGGACAGTCAGGACTCCAGCCCCACCGTTCAGACTGCTCCCGCATCGCCTCAGAACGCCAACCCTTTGGAAGCCTTGCTGGGCAGCCTGGGCGGAAACGGACAGGGCGCCGGCGGGCTGGGAGCATTAGCTGGCTTAAGCGGCCTAGGGGCTGGCGGGGGAAATCAGAGCGTGAGCCCGGAAATGCTCCAGTCTATCCTGAAAATCGCCCCGCTGTTATCCAGTGTTCAGCAGGAGGATGACAACACCCGGCTGCTCTATGCGTTAAGGCCTTTTTTAAAGCCTCAACGGCAAAAAAGGCTGGATGAATCCGCCAACATGATGCGTATGTTTAAGCTGCTCCCATTGCTGAAGGGAAGCGGCATTTTAGGCGGGCTGCTGTAACAGATCCCGAGGATGCTCCGCCGCCCGCCCTGCGCTTAGTTTTTACTCAGCCTGCAGACGGATGCATTTCTTCTGTTTCTGATTTTCATGAAGCCGGTTCTTACCGTCCCGGCCTCATATCTGGAGTCTAAGCCGGCGCCGCCTTAGGCCCAGTCTGAGAGGCAGCTGTAAAAAGCCCGCCGCAGGCGCGGGTGTTAAGGCAAAAAAAACTTGAGCCCAGAGCGCACAGCGCCTCCAGGCTCAGCCTGGGTAGATGCAACGAAAATATCCCCGCCATATGCGCGGGCGTTAAGGCAAAAGAAAAACTTGAGCCCAGAGCGCACAGTGCCTCCAGGCTCAGCCTGGGTAGATGTAACGAAAATATTCCCGCCATATGCGCGGGCACTAAGGCAAAAGAAAAACTTGAGCCCAGAGCGCGCAGCGCCTCCAGGCTCAGCCTGGGGGGCGATTATCATACCGGCAAATCAAAACAGCGAGGATATTCAGCGCATGCAGCAGGAAGCCGTGCGCCGGGTACGGGAAATGCAGGCCCGGGCCCAGCATCTAAGGCCGGAGCCCGCGCAAAGGCGTGAGCCACCGGAGCCCGAGCCTTCCCACCAGCACGGGGAGCGTTCCCATGAGCGCCGGGAACAGCCGTCTATGCCGCCGGTGCCGCTTGGGCCGCCTAAACCGCCGGCGGAAGGCATTTTCAAATCCCTGATGAGGGACAGCGATCAAACTCTGATTTTGATTCTGCTTCTTCTGCTGATGGAAAATGAAGCCGACATGGAGCTGATTTTCGCGCTGATGTATCTTCTGATTTAAAAAGGTTCAGAGCCGCAAAGCGGCCTCTGAGCCTTTTTGTTACTCCTTCTCGGAGCTTGATATTTCCGCAATTCTTAAAAAATGCGGGGGCATAAAACGGTCCGGCGGCAGAGCGTTGAACCAACCGTTTCTAGCGGCCATGCCCTTCCCCAGAGCTTTTTCTTCCGGTGGGCGGCCTCATCCGGTTAAACCCGGGGAACGTTACAGTGAAGAAAGGGGCAGCCTTTGAACAGGCCGCCCCCTTAAATTACTTTTATGTTTGAACGGCCGGCCGCAAGCCAGGGCGCCGCGTTTTACCGAATCTGCCCGCTGCCCAGCACAATAAACTTCATGGAGGTCAGCTCGTTCAAGCCCATAGGCCCTCTGGCGTGGAGCTTTTGAGTGGAAATGCCGATCTCGGCGCCAAGGCCGAACTCACCGCCGTCGGTAAACCGGGTGGAAGCGTTCACATAAACCGCCGCCGCGTCCACACGGCTGGTAAACTCTCTGGCCTTTCGGTAGTTTTCCGTGATGATACATTCGCTGTGGCCGCTGGAGTACCGCGCGATATGGCGCAGCGCCTCCTCCATGGAGGGCACCACCCTCACCGCCAGCTTATAATCCAGATACTCCTTTACCCAGTCCTCCTCAGCGGCGGGAATCACACAGCCGCCCAGGATCTCGCGGGTCTTTTCGTCGCCGTGAAGCTCCACTTTTTTTTCATCCAGCTTTTTCTTCACCAGAGGCAGGAATCTTTCGGCAACCGCCTCATGGACCAAAATCGTCTCGATAGCATTGCACACCGACGGGCGGGAGGTCTTGGCGTTGTATACGACAGACGCCGCCATTTCCAGATCTGCGTCGCTGTCGATATAAACGTGGCAGTTGCCCACGCCGGTTTCAATTACCGGCACCTTGGATTTCTCCACCACGGTTTTGATCAATCCGGCCCCTCCCCGGGGAATCAGCACGTCTAAATACTCCGTCAGCTCCATCAGCTCCACCGATGACTGCCGGGATGTATCCTCCACCAGCTGGACGCTGTCTCTGGGCAGCCCGGCCTGGGCCACGGCCTCCCGCATAACGCCGGCAATCGCCAGATTGGAATGGATCGCCTCTTTGCCGCCTCTTAAAATCACCGCGTTGCCCGCCTTCAGGCAAAGGGCCGCCGCGTCTGACGTCACATTGGGACGAGCCTCAAAAATAATACCGATAACGCCCAGGGGTACCCGAACCTTAGTGATTTCTAAGCCGTTGGGCCGCACGCCGCCGGAAAGCACCGTCCCGATGGGGTCCGGCATTGCCGCTACCTGGCGCACCCCCTCTGCCATCGCGGCGATCCGCTCCTGGGACAGGGCCAGCCGGTCTAGCAGGGATGGGGTCAGTCCGGCGTTCTTTCCATTCTCCAGATCCTTTTGGTTCTCCTTTAAAATCTCTTCGCTGTGGCTTAACAGCGCCTGAGCGATCGCCAGAAGAGCGTCGTTTTTCTTCCGGCCCGCTACCGCCAGAACGGCGGCGGCCTCCTTGGCCCGCTTTCCCATTTGTTCCATTGCGGTCATTGTCAGTTCCTCCTTTGGCTCAGTGGTTTCTTATCCTTTTTTCTTTGCCACAAACCGGGTTCCGATCTCCCGGCCCTCCAGCAAATCATATAGCAGCTCCGGATTTTCCCCGTTGATAACGCAGCAGTCGATGCCCGCCTCGGTAGCCACCACCGCCGCCGTGATCTTCGTACTCATACCGCCGGTGCCCCGGTTGGAACCGCTGCCCCCGGCGATTTCCCGAATATGCCCGTCAATATGCCTGACCACCGGAATCCGCTTAGCGTCCGGGTTTTTCCGGGGATCCTCCTCATACAGGCCGTCGATATCCGTCAGGATCACCAGCAGGTCCGCCTCCACGATATCCGCCACAATAGCGGAAAGGGTGTCGTTATCCCCGAAATTCTGGCCGTCCAGCTCGTCGATGGCTACGGTGTCGTTCTCATTAACTACCGGGATGATCCCCATTTCCATCAGGGCCTCAAAGGTGTTGACCACGTTTTGTTTGCTGTGGTCATGCTCCACCACGTCCCTGGTCAGAAGAATCTGGGCCACGGTGCGGTTGTATTCCCCGAACAGCTTGTCATAGACAAACATCAGCTCGCACTGGCCTACCGCCGCCACCGCCTGCTTTTTCCTAGTCTCCTTCGGCCGCTGCTTCAGACCCAGCTTTCCTACTCCCACGCCGATGGCGCCGGAGCTGACCAGGATCACCTCCCGGCCGGAATTCTGCAAATCGCTCAGCACCTTGCACAAGTGGTCGATTCTGCGGATATTCAGCCTTCCGCTGTCATAGGTCAGAGTGGAGGTTCCCACCTTGACTACAATTCGCTTCGCTTTCATCATACTCCTCCGATTGCTTCGTAAAAGCTTGGATTCAGCTTCGGCCCCACCACGGAAACCGACAGCCGGCTGAGGTCAAAAATGTGGCTGGCCACCTGGTTGACCTCCTCTATCGTGACGCTGTTAATCCTTTCCAGCAGCTCATCCTCCGTGAGCACTCTGCCCTTCAGCAGTTCATTGCGGCCCATATGCCCCACCCGGGAGGAGGTGCTCTCCATTCCCATGACCAGGCCCGCCTTCAGCTGCTCCCTGGCTCGGGAAAACTCTGTTGGGGAGACTCCCGTTTTTAGTTCCTCCAAGGTCTTTAGGATTTCCTCCACGGTCCGCTCCGCCGTTTCCGGGCTTACCGCCGTTTGAATCTCAAACAGCCCGCCGCTCAGGTAGGCGGTGGTGCCGCTGTCCACCGAATAGGCCAGCCCCAGTTCTTCCCGCAGGCGCTGGAACAGCCGTGAAGAGGTGCTGCCGCCGGTGACCAGGTTCAGCACGTTCAGAGGCTGAAGCTGGGGAGAAAGGCTGTCCAGCCCCGGCAGGCACAGACAGATATGGGTCTGCTCCTGATCCTCCTCCTGAAGCACACAGGAACGGGTGTAGGCCATACGGCAGTCATCCACCAAAGCGGGGCCCTTGCGCTGGCCGCCGAAAAAGCGGTGGGCAAGCTCCAAAAACTGCTCCCTGCAGAAGTTCCCGCACACCGCCACCACCACCCGGTCCGGGGAATATCTTTTCCGCAGCACCCGTTTCAGCTCTCCCCGGCCGATCCGCCGCAGGCTTTCCCGGGTGCCCAGGATCGGCCTGCCGTAAGAGGATTTCCGCCAAACCCCGGCGTATTGGTTCTCCACCACCCGGTCCTCCGGCATATCCTCCGTCATGCTGATTTCTTCCATGATGACGCTTTTTTCCGTTTGGATGTCTCCTGGATCCAGCTTTGGCCTGGTGACCATGCCCGCTAAAATAGAGAACGCCTTTTCCAGATGCTCGGTTAGGGTTCTCCCGTAATAGCAGGTATACTCCTTAGCAGTATACGCGTTCATCTGGCCGCCGATCGCGTCCATTTCCTCGGCGATCTGCCGGGCGGACTTTTCCGCCGTTCCCTTGAACGCCATATGCTCCATGAAATGAGAAACACCATTTTCCGCCGCCGTTTCATAGGCGGAGCCGCTTTTGATCCAAAAGCCGAAGCTTACCGACCGGACGTGATCCTGCTTTTCCATCAGAACTCTAAGCCCGTTGGGAAACGTCACCTTTTCCATCAAGTTAAGTCATCACCATTCCTTACTGGGTCAATACCCGAATCCATTTCCACCGGTTTACCTTCACCAGAGCCACAAAGCACTTAAGAATCTGGTCTGATTTCAAGCACAGGAACACAACCTCTGGAGAAGCGTGGAATACAAACGCCGCCAGCGCGGAGGCCGGCAGCACGATCAGCCACATGAAGATGCTGTCGTTAATCAAAACAAAGGTGGTATCGCCGCCGCCCCGGACAAAACCAGTCAGCACATTAAGCTGGTAGCCGGTGCCCACGGTAGTGATACATAAAATGATAATAAAATGCACCGCCATGGTTTTAGTTTCAGGCGTGATGGCGTAAAAGCCCAGGATAAAGTCCTTAACCAAATACAACGTCACGCCGGTAACCAAGCCTAAGGCTAAAAACACCAATTGGAGCCGTTTCGCGTACCGCTTCAGCTCCTCTATCTTACCGGCGCCGATCCATTTTCCAGTCATCACGCCGGTGGCGTTGGCGGAACCATGGATAATCACCGTAAGCACTTGTATCACCGTGGTAGAGATACTGTTGGCGGCAATCGCCGACGCGCCCAGCCTGCCGATAATAGCGGTTTGGGCGCCCTGGGCGATTCCCCACATGGCGTCTCCCCCAATCACAGGAGAGCCTACCCGGAGGAACTTTTTCAAAATCTCCCGGTCCAGGCGGAACAGGGAACGGAACTGGAACCGAATCTTCCGGTCCACTGCCTTTAAATAAAAACAGATGATTCCGAATTCCACTATCCTGGAGGTCAGGGTAGCGATGGCCGCGCCCTGGCTTCCCAGCCGGGGTGCGCCGAAATTGCCGTAGATCAAAAGATAATTCAGGCAAACATTAATGACCAAAGTGGACCCGGAGACTAAAAAACCGATTCGCACGGTTTCCACGCTCCGCAGGCCAGCCAGCAGCGTATTGGTCATACCGAAAAAAACGTAAGTAAAGCAAATGATTTTCAGGTACTTGACCCCTTCCCCGATGACCTCCTGGTCGTCGGTCAAAAGGCCCAGGCACCCGTGCGGAAAGAAAAAGGCGGCGCACCACAGAAGCATACTGACCGCCACAGCCACCCAAAAGCCGACCGCGATGATTTTCTGAACAGACTGGGTATCCTTCTTTCCCCAAAACTGGGAGGCCAGCACTACCATAGCCGCGCCGATTCCCATAACAGTCATCTGCAGAAAATACTGGATTTGGTTGCACAGAGCCACGCCGGACAGAGCCAGCTCGCTGTAGCCGCCCAGCATTACGTTATCCGCAAGGCTTACGCTGTACACCACCAGGTTCTGCAACGCGATGACCAGAGTCATGGAAAAATAGCTCTTGTAGAAAGACTGGTTCTTTCCAGAAACGACATTTGACTTTGTCATTTTTACTACCCCCTAAATGCCAAAATGAGAGCAACCGTTCAGCTGCTCCCATTTCTATTCAATTGTAATAATCCTCAAGCCGATGTTTTATTCAAAATTCCGAAAGCCGCAATTCCAGAATTTTGATCCGTTATTCTTTTTCGCTTTCGCTTTTTATTGTCAAGCATTGGGCGGTCCCGCCTCTCGGCCAGACTTTTTCTTTGAAAGGGGAAGCTTCTCCCTGTCCGCCGCAAATGGACATAGGGAAGCCTTCTCCTTTCCATAGGCTGATTGCCTCCGGTTTTCCGTTTTCAAGTCAGCCTGCCCCGGGAACCGGCCGCCGGAAAATTCTCAAGCTTCCGCCCGCCGCAAATGAGCGAAAACCCCGTTTTTTCCTTTCGGCGCCCCGAACCGCGCTGATCAAGTTTTTTCAGCCCGCTTAATTGCGGGGCCGGTTGTTGTTGGGACGGAACCCGTTGGAGCCTCTCCGGTCGTCTCTTCTGGGACGGCGGGGAGCGTCGGAGATCTCGTTTTCCGGGGTCAGGCCCTCCACCTCGATAAGGGCGTCTCTCCGGGACAGGTTCAGCCTGCCCTTATCGTCGATCTCCAGCACCTTGACCAGCACCTCGTCGTCTACGTTCACCACGTCGGTGACCTTTTCGGTGCGCTTCACATCCAGCCGGGAAATATGCACCAGGCCCTCCTTGCCGGGAGCGATTTCCACAAACGCGCCGAAGTCCATCAGCCGGGTGACGCGGCCTTTATAGATGGCGCCGACCTCCGGATCCTCCACGATGGTCTTGACAATGGTCAGGGCCCGGTTGCAGTTGTCGATATCGGTGCCGGAAATGAACACGCTGCCGTCCTCCTCCACGTCCACCTTAACATCGCACTCGGCGCAGATCTTTTGAATGACCTTTCCGCCGGAGCCGATGACCTCGCGGATCTTATCCACCGGAATGGTGATGGAGAGCATCTTGGGCGCGTATTTGCTCAGCTCCGCTCTCGGCGCCGGGATACACTTCAGAATGATCTCGTCCAGGATATAATCTCTGGCCTTGTGGGTCTTTTCCAGAGCCTCCTTCACGATTTCCGGGGTCAGTCCGTCGATCTTCAGGTCCATCTGAATGGCGGTAATGCCCTCGTGGGTACCGGCCACCTTAAAGTCCATATCGCCGAAGAAATCCTCTAAGCCCTGGATATCCACCATGGTCATCCAGCGCTCGCCCTCGGTGATCAGGCCGCAGGAGATACCGGCTACCGGCGCCTTGATCGGCACGCCGGCGTCCATCAGAGCCAGGGTGGAGCCGCAGATGGAAGCCTGGGAGGTGGAGCCGTTGGAGGAAACCACCTCGGAAACCAGGCGGTATGCGTAGGGGAACTCCTCCACCGGAGGAATCACCGGCAGCAGGGCTCTTTCCGCCAGAGCGCCGTGGCCGATTTCCCGGCGTCCCGGGCCTCTGGAGGGCCTGGTCTCGCCCACAGAGTAGGACGGGAAATTATATTGATGCATATAGCGCTTGAACTCTTCGCCGTCAATGCCATCCAGCAGCTGCTGGTCGCTGACCGGGCCTAAGGTCGCCGCGGTGATAACCTGGGTTTGGCCCCTGGTAAACATGCCGGAGCCGTGAACCCTGGGAAGCAGGCCGACCTCGGCGGCCAGAGGCCGCATCTGGTCCATGGCCCTGCCGTCCACACGCTTCTGCTCGTCCAGCAGCCAGCGGCGGACTACGTTCTTCTGGGTTTTATACATGCACTCGTCGATCTTGGCCTCGCACTCGGGATAGATCGGGTCGAAATGCTCGTGAACCTTTTCATAAATGGGCTTTAACCGCTCGTCGCGGACGGTCTTGTCGTCGGTATCCAGAGCAAGCTTTACGTCCTCGGTGGCGAACTCCATGACAGCCGCCAGCATTTCCGGATCCGGCTCGTTGCTGGGATACTCGAACTTAGCCTTGCCGATCTCCGCCTGCATACCCTTGATGAACTCGATGATCTTCTTGATCTCCACGTGAGCGGCCTTGATGGCGTTCAGCATGGTGTCCTCGGAAACCTCGTTGGCACCGGCCTCGATCATGGCGATCAGCTTATCGGTAGAGGCCACGGTAACGGCCATCTGGGATTTCTCGCGCTGCTCCGCGGTGGGATTGATAACATACTCGCCGTCCACATACCCTACGGAAACGCCGGAGATCGGGCCCTTCCACGGGATATCGGAGATGGACAGGGCCGCGGAGGTTCCCACCATGGCGGCGATCTCCGGAGAGCAGTCCGGATCCACAGACATGACGGTGCATACCACGGACACATCGTTTCTCATATCCTTGGGGAACAGGGGGCGGATCGGCCGGTCGATGACCCGGGAGGTCAGAATGGCCTTATCGCTGGGACGGCCCTCCCTTTTCAGGAAGGAGCCGGGAATTTTGCCCACGGCGTACAGCTTTTCCTCAAAGTCCACGGACAGCGGGAAAAAGTCGATGCCGTCCCTGGGCTTGGCGGAAGCGGTCACCGCCACGTTCACCACGGTGTCGCCGTAGCGGACAAAGCAGGCGCCGTTGGCCAGCTGGGCGATTTTTCCCGTCTCGATTTTAAGGGGGCGCCCCGCGAAATCGGTTTCAAAAACCTTGTAATTTTCAAACATTTTCGTTTCCTCCTAAAAAATTTATCTTCCGCAGGAGGAGAAGCGATTTAGCAATAAAACCAACCGCCGGCTTCCGGCGCCTCGTTTCACTGCTAAAACCGTTTCCGCCCTCCTGAAAAAAACCTGCTGTAAACTTCGAAAGGGCAGACGGCTAAAAAGCCGCCTGCCCGATGAAGCGAATTATTTACGGATGCCCAATTTGGCAATAATGGCACGGTATCTTTCGATATCCACCTTGGTCAGGTAGTTCAAAAGATTTCTTCTCTGTCCAACCATCTTCAAAAGGCCCCGGCGGGAATGGTGGTCCTTCTTGTGGGTCTTCAGGTGCTCGGTCAGGTCGTTGATCCTTTTAGTCAAAAGGGCGATCTGCACCTCGGGAGAACCGGTATCCCCTTCATGCTGGGCATACTCCTTGATAATAGCGTTCTTTTCTTCCTTTAACATGCTTTTTCACCTCGTTGAATAGTTTCCCATATCCCAGTAGCAGGCAGGCGAAATCCCCGTCGGGGCTTACTCCTGAAACCGGGGTAAGGGCGTCGGCGCGTACGCTGTACGTGCGCCTATAAAGTATAGCACAGTTCCCATGGCTTGTAAACCATTATTTCATGGAAAATCAGAGAATATCTCCTCCGTTTTTCGTCCAAAATCCAAGAGAAGAGGCCGGCGGCTCTCACGGCGGCCGCCTTATTTCAGCGGGTTCATCACCAGGCCGGTGATCAGCTTGGGATAAAAATACGTCGATTTCTGAGGCATCTTTTCCCCGGCGGCGGCAACATCCCGGATCTCCGCCACACGGGTGGGATTCAAAATAAAGGCGCACTGGCTCTCGCCCTTTTCCACGCTTTCCACCGCCTCTTGAAAACTGCGGGTATAGGTCAGGTTTACCTGGTTGGCCATATTCTCCTTATCGATGCCGAACAGCTTTTCCAGCACCAGGGTATGCAGCACCGTCACATCCAGAGACTTGGAGGCTTCGCTCAGGCCCGGAAGCAGCCCGTCCAGCACGGACAAATCCTTCAGGGTCAGCAGAGTCCAGCGGTCCCCGCCGCAGTAAAATCCAAACGCCTTTTCCCCCTTGGCGTACTTTTCGTCCAGGGCCTTTTCCATCTGGGCAACGCAGGCTTTTTCCTCCACCCGGAAATAAGGCTCGCAGGCTTTCATGGCGGCTCTGGGATCAAAATTCTTCAAATTCCGGAGCAAACGGTGGGTGGGGAACACCACTAATCCGTCGTGCTCCATATCCACCAGCATCATCATAATGTAGTCCGCCGGATCCCCTTCCTTGGCGAGTCCCTGTTCCCGGCAGTAGTTTCTAAAATTCAGGGCGGTCTCATACCGGTGATGGCCGTCGGCAATATACAGCTTCCGATCCTTAAAATCACCGCATACGGCGGCGACCGTCTCCGGATCCGACACTACCCAAAGGCGGTGGGTCACTCCCTCCCCGTCGGTGAACTCCGCCTGAGGCTCGCCCTGGGAAAGCTGATCGATCCTTGCCAGGGTTACGTGCTCCGGGTCCATATATAAAGAATAAATCTGACTGAAATTGCAGAAGGCGGCTTTCATCAGGTTAAACCGGTCCTCCTTGGCCTTGGACAAGGTTTCCTCATGGGGCAGCACCACGCCCTTTTCAAACTCCTCCAGCTTTACCCTGCAGATAAAGCCCTTAACCCTTTTCCGCTCTCCCCGGGCGGTAAACTCCTCCTCGTAAATATACAGGCTTTCCTTTTCTTCCCGCTTCAGGATTCCCTGCTGAATCCACTCCTCTAAAAGCCTTCCGGCGGTACCGTAAGGGTCATCCCCCTTGGGCAGCTCCAGCCGGATCACATTGTGCTCGTTTCTTTCCAAATAAGCCTTCCTCTGCTCCTCGCTGATGATATCGTAAGGCGGACAGCAAAGCTCCTGGATGCTTCCGGCCTTCGAGGTTTGGAACCTGAGCCCCTTCATTCCTTTTACTTCAGCCATTTTAATATTCTCCCTTCATTCCCTTTGCTTCCATTGTAGTAAAAACCAGGGAATCCGTCAATCTTAAATCAGAGCAGGCAGCCATATAGATTTCCCCTTGCAGTAATCTTTTCCTTGACAAAAGAACACGTCTTCTGATAATATAATAAATTGGGTTTTAATGGTCAAAAATTGAAATCTATGAAAATTTTCATATCTTTGAACAGAAAGAAGTACAGTGCCATGATGGATATTATTGATTTTCACGCCCATATTTATCCGGATAAAATTGCGGAAAAGGCCTCTCACAGCGTCGGAGAATTTTATTCGATTCCCATGAACAAAATCGGCAGCGTGGATACCTTGCTGAAAAGCGGCGGTGAAGCCGGCGTGGGGATGTTCGTAGTCCAGTCTGTGGCCACGGTGTCCAGGCAGGTGCAAAGCATCAACGATTTTATCCATGCCGCTTGCCAGGAGCATCCTGACAGGCTCATCGGCTTCGGCACCATCCACCCGGGGCTGGAAAACCCAGTGGATGAAATCGAACGCTGCGTTAAGCTGGGGCTTCACGGTATCAAGATCCATCCCGACGTCCAGCGGTTTCATATGGATGACCCCTCTATGTACCCTATTTACGAGGCCATTGAGGGCCGTCTGCCGATTCTGATCCACTGCGGCGATTACCGGTACGATTTTTCCCATCCGCGCCGCCTGGCCCATATTTTAGATGATTTTCCCAAGCTGGAGGTCATCGGCGCTCATTTCGGCGGCTGGTCCCTGTGGGATCTGGCCATGGAATACCTGCTGGACCGGAGCTGCTGGCTGGACACCTCCAGTTCTTTCGCCTTTTTAGGCAAGGTCCGCAGCAAGGAGATCATCCGCGCCTACGGCGCGGACCGCCTCCTGTTTGGCGACGATTTTCCCATGTGGGATCACAAAACAGAGGTGGAAACCTTGCTTTCCCTGGATCTAACCGATGATGAATATGAGAAAATTTTCAGCGGCAACGCCAAAAGGCTTTTGCGCATGACCCCTAATCCCTGACCCGGCCGCCAGGCGGTAGAATCCTATGGGCTGAGGCCAGCCTATGGCCCGCTTGTTCCGGCGTCCTCTCTGTTCCGGCGGCTGACCGGTAAATCAACCGACGTTGGAAGCGCCCTTCAGCCGGCCATTCCCGTTTTGAGCCTTACCCACGAAGCCTTTAAAGATCAGCATTGCCATTCCGCCATACCTTTTCCGCAAGCCCCGGCCCCCTTCCCTTTTATTTTGCCGGGGCCTGCTTCCGCGCTCAGCTGCAGCTCTGCGTGCCCGTCACCCCCAGCGCCGGGCCGCATCCGTAACCAGGCAGCCGGCTTTCCTCTGTTTTTCAGCGAAAGAGCGCCGCCTTCGCCTGTGGAGGCTGCCGGGCCGGCAATCAATAAAAATTCAAAGCTTAAAAAGGAGAACACAACACATGCAAGCTTATGATGTCATCGTAATCGGCGCCGGACCAGCCGGCATCTTCACCGCGCTGGAGCTGGACAAGCTCATGCCCCAGATGAGGGTGCTGGTGGTGGATTCCGGCTCCACCATCGACAACCGGTCCTGTCCTGCCAGAACCTCCAGCCACTGCGCCCACTGCAGGACCTGCCACATCATGAACGGCTGGGCCGGCGCCGGCGCGTTTTCTGACGGCAAGCTTTCTCTTTCTGAGGAGGTAGGCGGCAATGTTACCGATTATCTGCCGGTGCAGGAGGTTCGGGATCTGATCCGCTACGCCGATGATATCTATTTAAAATTCGGCGCGCCGGACAAGGTATTCGGCAAAAGCGACAAGTTCGCCGAGCAGGTCAGCTACGAGGCCCACAAGCACAATATTAAGCTGATCCCCTGTCCGGTCCGGCACATGGGCACCGAGTATTCCTTCGAGGTGCTTCGTGAGATGTACCGGTATTTAAGCAGCCGGGAAAGCTTTGAATTCCGGGAATACACCAAGGCGGACACCATTGAGATCGAAAACGGCCGGGCCGTCGGCGTGTGGCTGATCGGCAGGGACGGGGAGCGCAGGCTGGAAAAGGCGCGCTATATAGTGGCGGCTCCTGGCCGGGGCGGCGCGGAATGGCTCACCTCCATCGCCCGGGCAAACAGCCTGCAAACCATCAACAACGCCGTGGATATCGGCGTACGGGTGGAAGTGCCCAATGCCGTGATGGACCACCTGACCAAAAACCTGTATGAGGCGAAGCTGGTATATTACTCAGATACCTTTGAGAATAAGGTCCGCACCTTCTGCATGAATCCTGGAGGCATCGTCAGCGAGGAGCATTATGAAGGCGGCGTAGGCGGCAAGGGAATCGCCGTGGTCAACGGCCACAGCTACGCCGACGAGGACAAGCACTCGGAAAACACCAATTTCGCCATGCTGGTTTCGACCAAATTCACCGAGCCTTTTAACCAGCCCATCGAATACGGCCGGTATATCGCCCAGCTGGGCAACATGCTCACCGGCGGCGGCATTATGGTGCAGCGCCTCGGCGATCTGCTGATGGGCCGGCGCACCGACAAGGAGAGGCTCTCCAAATCCACCACTGTCCCCACCCTGAAAAACGCTGTTCCCGGGGATCTTTCCTTTGTCCTGCCCCATCGGCATCTTACCAGCATTGTGGAAAGCCTGAAGGCCTTTGACAAGCTGGCGCCGGGCCTCTACTCTAAAAACACTCTGCTTTACGGCGTGGAGGTAAAATTTTATTCCAGTAAAATCCAGGTAGACGACCGGTTTGAGACAAAGGTTAAGAACCTGTTCGCCATCGGCGACGGCGCGGGAATCACCCGGGGCCTGATGCAGGCCTCCGTTACCGGCGTGGCGGTGGCCCGGAACATCGCAAGGGACGCCTCTAAATAAATGATTTTTGCTCGCTTCCTTTCAGGAAAAATATAGAAAAGCCGGCGCGCCTAATGATGAGGTTCCGTAACGAAGGTTTTGAAAACAAGTGGTGAAGACAATCGGTGCGGTATATTGCAGAAAATCTAAAACTGAATTTGGAGGAAACTGCAATGAAATCATTGTTTAAACAAATGGGCGGCACTTACACGCTGCAAGGTGACTATTATTTGCCCAATCTCACTCTGCCCATTGAAGAAAATAAGCCTATAGGTATATGGGGACAGCGGCATTTGCGGTATCTCAAACAGCATCGCAAAGTCCTCTATACGAATCTGCTCACAAGTGGTAAACTGAGAAGCTATCTTGCGAATATTGACGAACAGGCTGAAACTATGTTTTTTCGGCTGGTAGAGCAAATGGCCCCGCGCAACGGTGTTACAGAATCTCTCAAGGCCATCGATCAAATGGCATGGGTACAAAAGATGAATAACATCCGAAATGCCGCACAGGAGATTGTCTATGCGGAATTAATCTACAGATAACATTTATATTTTTGGAAAAGCTGCTGTCAAGCGACGGCAGTTTTTCTTTTTAGGTAGTTTAAATTGATCTCTCCAACAGACAAAAGCAGGCGGAATAACGCAGATATTGCAGAAAATGATAGGTTTCTGTTATAATAGCGGTAGTCTTCTGGAAGGAGAACGATAGAGCAATGGCACTACATGAACTGCTGCGAACCATGCGCAAAAAAGCGCTTTTATCCCAAGAGGATTTTGCAAAAGAACTCCATGTGTCGGTGGGCACCATTAATCGGTGGGAAAATGGAAAAACCAAGCCCAATATTACAGCAATGAAGAAAATCAAAACATTTTGCGAGGGAAAGGCGATCCCTTTTGAAGAAATCGAATCAGAATGGCTGAGAGAGAAGGAGTAACCATAATGGCGGATATTAAGACAAATCAGGAGCGGGACGAGTTGTTCCGCCGTATCTATAAAATTGCAACTGATCTGGTTCATGCGGGCCATGTGTCTGAATGGGATTTTAAGTCCTATGTACTGGGGACGATGTTCTACCGCTATATTTCGGAGAACTTCGCCGTCTATGTCAATGAGGGAGAACACGCCGCCGGGAATCAAGACTTTGATTATGCCAAGATGTCGGATGAAGACGCCGAGCCTGCCCGTGAGGGGTTGGTGCAGGAAAAGGGCTTTTTCATCCTGCCCAGCGAACTGTTCTGCAATGTCCGCGCCCGTGCGGATCAGGACGAAAACCTGAACGAAACGCTGGAGCGTGTCTTTGCCCATATTGAGAGCAGCGCCGCCAGCGGCGATGCGGAAAACGACTTTGCCGGGCTGTTTGATGATTTCGACGTCAACAGCAAATCCATTGGGGAAACGGTAGCCAAGCGGAACAAGGTGCTGGCCGAACTGCTGGATGGGGTGGCGCAGATGCCGCTGTATGATACCGGCGGCATCAATCCCGACCTGTTCGGCGACGCCTACGAATACCTGATGAGCATGTACGCCGCCAACGCAGGCAAGAAGGGTGGCCAGTATTTCACTCCGGCGGATGTCTCCGAGTTGCTGGCCCGGCTGGGCACCATCGGAAAAACAAGGGTCAACAAGGTCTACGACCCCGCCTGCGGTTCCGGTTCGCTGCTGCTGAAGGTGGAAAAGGTGCTGGGCAAGGACAACATCGAGCGGGGCTTTTTCGGGCAGGAGATCGACCTGACCACCTACAACCTTTGCCGCATCAATATGTTCCTGCACAACATCGAGTTTGATAAATTCAACATCGTACGAGAGGATACGCTGATTGCCCCGCAGCACTGGGACGACCAGCCCTTTGAGCTGATCGTATCCAATCCGCCTTTTTCCGTGCCGTGGGAGGGGGATAAAAACCCGCTGCTCATCAATGACCCCCGTTTCTCCCCTGCCGGGGTGTTGGCCCCCGCCTCCAAGGGCGATATGGCGTTTATTCTGCACAGCCTTGCGTGGCTGGCGAATAACGGGGCGGCGGTCATCGTCTGCTTCCCCGGCATTATGTACCGGGGCGGCGCGGATCAGAAAATTCGCAAATATCTGGTGGACAACAACTACATTGACGCAATTATCCAGCTGCCGTCTAACCTGTTCCTCAACGTCACCATCTCAGTGGATATTATGCTGCTGAAAAAGAGCAAGACGGACAACGCCATCCTGTTTGTAGACGCCTCCAAAGAATTTGTGAAGGTGACGAAGAACAACCGCCTGTCGGAGGAAAACATCCGGCGCATTGTTTCGGCGGTAGCCCAGCGGAAGGACGAACAGTATTTCTCCCGCTTTGTACCCAACGAAGAGGTAGGCAGCAAACAGAACAACTATAACCTGTCGGTTTCTACCTATGTGGAGCAGGAGGATACCCGGGAGAAGATCGACATTGTGAAGCTGAACGCCGAGATTGCGGAAATCGTAGCACGGGAGCAGGTGCTGCGGGCGGAGATTGATAAGATTGTGAAGGAGATTGAGGGATGAATACAGACCATTATATTGATTTTACAGAAAAAGTGAATAATTTAATGAAAGCCTTACTATCGAATAATAAAAACAATATTGAAAAGGCGAAGCTAGATTGTTTATGGGAGGCTTCAAATCTCTTTGAACTCGTCGTCAATTATATTTCCCTATATAGATTCGGAATTTATTTTGATTTCGGGTCAGATATAATAAGAAAAGGCACAAAGCTATTTAGAATACGCTCTTTTCAAAACGGTGTGGATTTTTCACAGCCGAAAGAATGGCTTCCACCTCCTAATAAGCCACAAAATCGTGCAAATAAGCAGGGAGAAGAAGCATTATATTTGGCTAGTACTGAAACAGTATGTTATCTTGAAACTCATACGAAGCCCGATGAAATATATGTGCTGGGTACATATGAATGTCAAGAAGATATAAAAGTAGGTGGTTTTTTTACATTCAGTTCCCAAAATACACTTTATACACTTGCTGCAATTGTTTTAAATGCATTTTTGATTGCCCCTTCCCGTGGAGGAAAAAACAAAGATTTATTTAACTTTCTAGACTCATATTTTGGACATATTTCTTTAAATGACTTATCTGATATGAAAAATATTACTGATGCCAATGAAGAAATGAGGTTACCCTATAAATTTGCGGTTTTAAATCAAGAAGAGAATCTATACAAACTTACTAACCAGTTATGCGAAATAATAAGTAAAAGCTATATCAATGGAATACGGTATAGTTCTTGCTATATACCTTTGGAATCTCCAGGTATTATCTGTTCTGATTACAATGTGGTTTTGTATTCACCTGGAATTAAAAAAGTCAGCTTTGTGAATTATGAAATTAAATCATTTCCACAAAATAAGGGGTACATAGAGTTTAACTGTACTAATGCGGCGAAAGCACTTTTGGGGGTATACAAAGATGACCAGACTTGATGAATTGATTCAAGAACTTTGTCCGAACGGTGTCAAGTATTTAACAATTCCAGAATTATTCATTACAAGAAATGGTTATACTCCATCAAAAGCAAATGCTGAATTTTGGGAGAACGGTACTATTCCATGGTTTCGTATGGAGGACATTCGGGAAAACGGAAGAATCCTTACAAAATCTACCCAATATGTCTCCGAGAAAGCGATAAAGGGCAAGTTATTCCCGGAAGATTCGATTATTATTGCAACTTCGGCAACGATAGGAGAACACGCACTAGTAAAGGTACCTTCGTTGGCCAATCAGAGATTTACATATTTGGTTTTGAAGGACGAATTCAAAAGCAGTGTTGATATGATGTTCATTTTCTATTACTGCTTTAAATTAGATGAATTTTGCAAGACACATTTGAATCAAGGTAATTTTGCCTCTGTAGATATGAAGCAATTTGCAGAATTTAAATTCCCCGTCCCCCCGCTGCCGGTGCAGCGTGAAATTGTCCGGATTCTGGACAATTTCACAGAGCTTACCGCAGAGCTTACCGCAGAGCTTACCGCAGAGCTTACCGCAAGGCGGAAGCAGTATGAGTATTATCGGGATGAGTTGTTTAATTTTAAATGCACAAAAATAGTGTTAATTCCAGAAATAGCAGATGTTTTTATCGGTTTAGTTACAACTATGACAAGCCATTATGTTCCTGTTGGTATTCCACTTATTTTTAATTCTTGCATTAAAGAAAACCGCTTTATATTTGAAAAGCAAATTTATTTAGACGAGGAGTTTGCCAATAAAAATAATAGTCGAAGACATAAAGTCGGTGATGTTATTACAGTTCATACCGGTGATGTTGGTACTTCTGCTATTATCGGCAAAGATCTGGATGGTAGCTTAGGATTTGCTACCATAGTTAGTCGTATTAAAAATTTAAAACAAATAAATCCTCAATATCTATGTTATTATCTTAATTCAAATACTTGTAAAAAACAAATTGCTACTATGATAAAGGGCGATCGTGATAATTTAAACCTAAAAGATTTTAAGAAAATTAAAATCCCTATTCCTTCACTTGAGGAACAAACTCGCATCATCTCCATTCTCAACCGCTTTGACGCTCTGTGCAACGACCTCACCAGCGGCCTACCTGCTGAAATTGAAGCACGGCAAAAGCAATATGAATATTACAGGGACAAGCTATTGACATTCCAAGAGGCGAAAATATGATGGATCTAACAATGCGTGCGAAATTACTTCCGGCTCCATACATAATCAAAAACTTTGTTGGCGGAGAGGATAACTGCAACTATGAGATTTATCTTCTTGAACTTTTAAACAGTTCAGCATGGTTTTCTGCTCACTATCCAGGCGGATTTACTAAGCCGAGTTCGGAATCTCATGGTGAATGTGATGCAATCAATCAAATTTATCAGATTGACTTTAAATTGTTAGCAAGCAAAACTGCTTTACAAGCACGCAGTGTTCTTTCTGATCAAGTTCATAAAATGGGGCAAGGGGTGATAGGCTTTGGCATCAGTAAACTTCCAGAGGGGAAAATACAAGCTACAAGGCTGTTTGCTGCTTTTCGAGGAAAGTCCCTGACTGATTTATATTGTATTCGGGAAAACCAAACTAAGGTCTATGGTGTTGAAAACGACATTCTTACAACATTAAAGATGTTGGAAACAAAGAAAAATCTATTGCTGTTTTTCCCTTATGAGTTTACTTTCGATCAATATCATAACCATGAGGAGGCAATAAATAGCATTAGCGAAGCACTGACAGAAGACTTCCATGTTGCTTTTGAATATCGTAATAGTCAGATGCAGAGCCGGTATGATACATTCATGACTTGTATTTATGAGCATTCTTTTTTGATTTTTTCGGTCAAGAATCAGGTTTTAAAATTGGTCGATACGGTAGAAACAGAGAAGGTTTCGACTTTCTTGCAACTGAGTAAATATACAGATTGGTGGTGATAGAATGGCCTATTTTAACATTGTCGCCCAAAGCAGCGAAAGCACCGTTGTAACGGAATACAACCCCCAGGCCAAGCGCTCGGAGGCATACCAGAGCGAGGCGGATCTGGAACGGGGGTTTATCCGCCTGCTAAAAGAACTGGGCTATGAATATCTGACCATACACAAGGAAAAAGATTTGGTGGACAACCTGCGCCTTCAGTTGGAAGCGGTGAACGATTACCGGTTTTCCGATGAGGAATGGGGCCGCTTTTTCAGTGAGGTGCTGGCAAACCCGAAAAGCGGTATCGTGGAAAAGACCCGGCTCATTCAGGAGGACTTTGTGCAGGTGCTCCGCCGGGACGACGGCAGCAGCAAAAACATTACACTGTTTGATAAAAAGAATATCCACAACAACCGTTTGCAGGTCATCAACCAGTACGCTGTTTCCAAAGAGGAGGGCGCGGCCCATGACAACCGCTATGATGTGACGGTTCTGGTCAATGGCCTGCCGATGGTACATATTGAACTGAAGCGGCGGGGCGTGCCCATCCGGGAGGCGTTCAATCAGATCGACCGCTACCAGCGGGACAGCTTCTGGGCGGCTTCGGGCCTGTTTGAGTATGTGCAGATTTTTGTGGTATCGAACGGCACAAATACCAAGTATTACTCCAACACCACCCGGTTTAACCACATCAAAGACGCCAATTCCCATAAGGTGAAAAAGGAGAAAACCAGCAACAGCTTTGAGTTTACTTCCTTTTGGGCGGATGCCGGCAACCGGATCATCCCTGATCTTGTGGACTTTACCAAGACCTTTTTCTGCAAACACACCATTCTGAATATTTTGGCCCGCTACTGCGTGTTTACCTCGGAAAATATGCTGCTGGTGATGCGGCCTTATCAGATTGTCGCCACCGAGCGCATTTTAAACCGTATTGAGATCGCCAACAACTACAAAAAGTTCGGCACGGTTGCAGGCGGCGGCTATATCTGGCACACCACGGGCAGCGGTAAAACGCTGACTTCCTTCAAAACAGCGCAGCTTGCCTCTAAGCTCGATTATATCGACAAGGTGCTGTTTGTGGTAGACCGCAAGGATCTGGATTACCAGACCATGAAAGAGTATGACCGCTTCGAGAAAGGCGCGGCTAACAGCAACACTTCCACCGCCATCCTCAAGCGCCAGTTGGAGGACGATAACGCAAAGATCATCATCACCACCATTCAGAAGCTGGCCACCTTCATCAAAAAGAACGCCGGGCACGCTGTTTTTGATAAGCATATAGTCATCATCTTTGACGAATGCCACCGCAGCCAGTTCGGCGATATGCACCTTGCCATTACAAAGTATTTTCGCAATTATCACCTGTTCGGCTTTACCGGCACGCCGATTTTTGCCGTCAATGCCGGGATTGGTAAAAAGCCAACTTTACGAACAACAGAGCAGGCGTTTGGTGACCAGCTGCATACCTACACCATTGTTGACGCCATCAATGACCGAAATGTGCTTCCATTTCGAGTGGACTACATCAAAACCATGGATATGGAGCCGGATATTGACGACAAAGAGGTTTGGGACATCGACCGGGAGCGGGCGTTTTTAGCGCCAGAACGTATCCGTTTGGTTACGGACTATATCCTGACCCACTTTGACCAGAAAACCTATCGTGGCAGCAAGACCTATACCTTCAGTGTATTGCAAAATATTGCCGACGTGGCGTCTGCCAGCGGCAGGGCCGCTATTGAGGAAATCAAGCAAAAGCAGCGGGTCAGCGGCTTCAACTCCATTTTTGCGGTTTCCTCCGTTGAGTCGGCAAAGCTGTATTATGCGGAGTTTCAGCGCCAGATGGCGGAAACACCGCAGCGGCGGCTCAAGGTTGCGCTGATTTACAGCTATGGTGCCAATGAGGCAGAAACGGATGGAATATTGGATGAGGAGAATTCGGAGGACACGTCTGCCCTCGATGCGAACTCTCGTGATTTTCTGGAAAAAGCCATCCGGGATTACAACGAGATGTTCCATACCAATTATTCCACCGATGGGGACAAGTTCCAGAACTACTACAAAGATGTGTCCCTGCGGATGAAGAATAAAGAGCTGGATCTTCTCATTGTAGTCAATATGTTCCTGACCGGCTTTGACGCCACCACGCTCAACACGCTGTGGGTGGACAAAAACTTGAAGATGCACGGGTTAATTCAGGCTTATTCCCGCACCAACCGCATTCTGAACTCCATCAAGACCTTTGGCAATATCGTCTGTTTCCGCAACCTGCAAAAGCGCACCGACGACGCGATTTCGCTCTTTGGCGATAAAAACGCCGGGGGCATTGTGCTGATGCGCGGTTATAAGGATTACTATTTTGGCTATGAGGATGACGATGGAAAATACCATCCCGGTTATGCCGACATGATCGAGGAACTAACCGAGAAGTTCCCACTTACGGAGGAACGCATCATCGGGGAACAAAATCAGCGGGAATTTATTGTCCTGTTCGGCGCTATCCTTCGTATGCGCAACCTGCTGACCTCCTTTGACGATTTCGCAGGAAATGAAATCCTTTCCGAACGGGACTTGCAGGACTATCTCGGCCGGTATCAAGACCTTCGGGATGAATGGAAAAACCGCAGGCTCACAGGAGAAAAGGAGGATATTACCGATGACATTGTCTTTGAAATTGAGCTGATTAAACAGATCGAGATCAACATCGATTATATCCTGATGCTTGTCAAGAAGTATCACGACTCCCACTGCGACGACAAGGAAGTCTTGATTACCATCCATAAGGCTGTGGACGCCAGCCCGGAGCTGCGCAGCAAAAAGGCGCTTATTGAAACCTTTATCGCCGGCATCAACGATGTAGACGATGTGATGCTGGAATGGCGGGCCTTTGTTACAGAAGAAAAGGAGCGGCAGCTTTCCGCTATCATCCGAGAGGAAAATCTGAAAGATGCGGAAACAAGAAAATTTATCGAAGCATCTTTCCGTGACGGCTCTGTAAAAACGAGCGGCACGGCCATTGACAAGCTCCTTCCCCCAATGTCCCGTTTTGGCGGCGGAAACCGTGCGGAAAAGAAGCAGGGCGTGATTGACAAGCTAAAAGCATTTTTTGAGCGTTTTTTCGGGATTGGATGATCCTCAAGGGTTCAAGTGCAGCAAAAGCACCGTAACAGAACGGTGCTTTTGCCTACTTAGGCGCAAAATAATTATTATTCCCCTCTCTCGTCTAAGTTATTCATAGCTTTACGGGAAAAACTTGACAAACACTTGTTCTGTGATGTATAATAAAATACTCTTAAAAGAGAGTGACAACTGAATAGCATTCTTCACATTAGAGTGAGAAGACGGCTTTCAGCCGGACAACGCCTGCGGTACGCTAAGAGAAAGTACCGCCGCTTCTGAACTGCCCCTAACTGTCGGCAGTCGGAAAAGCGTAAAGGACAGTTTCGACTTTGAATTTCAAAGCCGGTTACATGAATGTGAAGCCACCACCGCAGGGGATAAGTCTACCCTTTTGCGGGAAGTCGGTACGCATTTGTGTGCCGGCTTTTTTGTTGCCCGAAAGTCGGTTACAACTGAATGACCGGCTGGATGAGATATGATTTTGCCAAGACCGTCGGGGCCCCTGAAAAGTCGTTAGACTTTTTGGGGAGAGGAGGAACAACGGCGTAAGTGAGTTTTCGTGCTTGCACGGAAATGAGCGATATAAAGTTTGTGACGACGAGAGCGAAACAACGCTGCGGTGAGACTCCGGGGCAGGAATAGAAAAACGACATTCAGACAGACCGGCAAAAATAGGAGAGAAAGCGTGTCCACAACAGTAACGAGCATCGGATTGTGGCCCCCACAATCCCAATCCACAGCCTAAAGGCGTGTGGACTTTGCTCAGGGGCCCCCCTGAATACCCCCCTTACAAAGCTAAAACCCAAGAATGGAGATGATATTTTTGAACAAAGAAAGCGATAAAAAAGTGCGTATCAAGGTACGCTTATCAGAAGAAGAAAATGAAAAACTGAAGCGCTGTGCAGCAGCGTGCGGGCTGTCTCAATCGGCATTGATCCGTCAGCTTTGCAAAGGCAAAGCGCCCAAGCCACAACCCCAAAAAGAATTTTGGGAACTGCTGAACGCCCTCTATGATGTTCATAACAGCTTTCAAAAATGTAGCAAATACGAGCCGTCTGCCCTTTCAATCTGCAAAGAAATCGAAGGTCTGATTCTCGATTTACAGGAGGTGGCATAATGGCTACAACTTCTCTTTGGCACATCGAGGGCAGGCTGAAAGACCTGATTGCCTATGTAGAAAATCCAGAAAAAACAAGATCAGAGAATCCCAATTTACAGCCATTATGGGATGTATTTTCCTATGTTAGCCGCCCTGAAGCGACTGAACAGGGCGAATATGTTTCGTCTATCAATTGCCTTAAAGAGATTGCCTTGCAACAGATGATTTTAACGAAAAAGCAGTACGGCAAAGAGAATGGATATATCGCCTGGCACGGTTATCAAAGCTTCAAGCCCGGCGAAGTCACACCCGAACAGGCACATAAAATTGGTTTACAGTTGGCAAAGGAAATGTGGGGAGATCGCTTTCAGATCATCGTCACTACCCACCTTGATAAAGACCATCTGCACAATCATTTTTGCTTCAATTCGGTTTCCTTTTTGGACGGGAAGAAATACAACTATTCCAAAACAGAGCAGAGAAAACTCCGTGAAGTATCCGACCGGATCTGCCGGGAGCACGGATTGTCGGTTATCGAAAATCCGCATAAAGCACCGTCAAGGCAGGTGTGGCTGGATGAGAAAAGCGGCAAGCCGACAAGATACAATGTTTACCGGGAAGATGTAAAGGAAGCCATCAATTTCAGCCGCCGCCCCTACTATATGGAGAAATATCTGCGGCGGAAAGGATATATTACCGACTTCACAGGAAAGCATTGGAAGATACGATTACCGCAGTACGAGCATTTTACAAGGCTGGACACGCTGGATGAAAGATGGACGCCCGAACATATCCAAAGGACAATGGGCGCTTACGTTTCCTTCGGAAACCGCAGGGCAACAATCACCTATCCGCCCCAAATGCCGCAGAGCCTGCGGGACTGGTTTAAGCCATTTCAAAAGACGAGCCATATCTATCGGCTGTATCTGCACTACTGCTATCTGTTAGGCGTCCTGCCGAAGAAAACCACCTACCGCCCCACAAGCCCCTATCTCAAAGAGGATTTAAAAAAGCTGGAGGAGCTGTCCGAACAGGTGCGGTATATGAGCAAATACGGCATAGAGACTTTTGACGACCTGTATGCGGACAGGGATAGATTACAGGGCGAAATGGATAAGCTGATCGCCTGCCGCACCAAGCTGCAAAACAAAATCCGCCGGGCTTCACCGCCCGAAAAAGAAACGCTGCGGCGTGAAAAGTCAGGCGTTACGGAGAGGATAACGGAACTCAGAAAGCAGCTGAAATTAAACAAAGGCATCGAGGAACGGTCAATTAAAATACAGGAGAAAACCGACCTGCTCTACGCCAACGAATACAGGGCGAAAGAAGCCGAACAAAACAGAAAATCACAGCGAAAGGAGCGTGACGCACGGTGACAGACAGAGAAAGAGATTTGGAAGAAATCCTTGCAAGGTTGGAAAAACAGCGTCCTGAGATTGACAGGATTTTAAACCGTCCTGCCGTTATGGATACAAAAAGACCGGTCAAAAAACTCTGCCGCATTCCGCCGGATATGGACTTCACGGTAAAAGACGGTAACACGGAGTATGAGGTTGCCGGCCTGTTCAATCCTGACAGTGATGAATTTTTGCTTAACACCATCATCCGAAAACTCGGATACAGATTCAGACAGGAGCGATAGAGGTTATCGCTTTAAAGCGTTGAATTAAGACTTCGGATATGGTATACTGCAATTACGCAATATACTGTATCCGATTGTCGGAAAGGAGTTACTTTGAACAATAGACAATCAGAACAGAACAAAATCACCGCCCTCTACTGCCGGTTAAGTCAAGATGACGGGCGTGAGGGCGAGAGCAACAGTATTGTCAACCAAAAGGCGCTGTTAAAGGAATATGCGAGAAAGCACGGCTTCAAACATCTGCAATTCTTCGTTGATGACGGCTATTCTGGGACGAGCTTCGACCGTCCGTCTTTCCGGGAAATGGAACAGTTGATTGAAAGCGGCAAGGTAGGAACAGTTATCGTCAAAGATATGTCCCGGCTTGGCAGGAACTATTTGCAGGTCGGGATGTACACCGATATTGTATTCCCCGAAAATGATGTGCGGTTTATCGCTGTCAACGACAATGTAGATTCCGCCGTACAAACGGAATTTGATATGACGCCGATCCGCAACTTCTGCAATGAACTCTATGCCAGAGATACCGCCAAGAAAATCAAGTCCACCTTCCGAATGAAGGGCGAAAGCGGAAAGCACCTGACTACCAATCCGCCATTCGGATTTATCAAAGACATCGAAGATAGGGACAAATGGCTGATTGACGAAGAAGCGGCGCAAACCGTGCGGTATATCTTCAAGCTGTGCTATGACGGGCTTGGGCCTACACAGATCGCTAAGAAGCTGAAAGCGGAAAAAGTGCTCACTCCAACGGCGTACAAGGCACAGAAGGATGGAAAACTGCTTCCTGCCGAGCCGTACAAATGGGCGCAGAAAACCGTTGCGGGGATTTTAGAGAAGCTGGAATATATCGGGCATACCGAAAACTTCAAGACAACCTCTAAGAATTACCGCAGCAAAAAGCGTGTGTGGAACGACAAGGAAAACCGCCGGATATTTGAGGATACCCACCCTGCCATTGTAGACAGGCATATCTTTGAGACGGTACAGGAAATCCGCAAACACAAACGCCGCCCGACAGCAACAGGAAAAATCAGTATCTTTTCGGGCAAGGTGTTCTGTGCGGACTGTGGAGCCAAGCTGCACTACTGCACGGCAAACGCTTTCAAAGCAAATCAGGACTTTTTCGTCTGTGCCAACTACCGTAGCAATACGGGAACCTGCACGGGGCATTATATCCGGGCAGTTACCCTGAACCGGCTTGTGTTCCGGCATATTCAGAGCGTGTTGTCCTATATCCAGCAATTTGAAGCGTCCTTTGTCAAAAAGGAAATGGAAAAAGCCAATGCAGAACGAAAATTATCCGTTGAAAAGGCAAAGGTAGACATTGTAACGCTCAAGCGCCGGGATGAGGATTTGGATACGCTGTTCAAGCGGATTTATGAGGATATGGTATCGAGCAGGCTGTCGGCGGAACGGTTTGACAAGCTTTCTTCCGAGTATGAAACAGAGCAGAAGGATGTCAAAGCGGCGATTCTTGATTTGCAGGAGCTGATTGACAGCGGCGAGCAGGAACAGCACGACCTTCAGCAGTTTCTGAAGAATGTTCGTAAGTACACTGATCCAGAGGAGCTTACGGCGGAAATCCTGAATGATTTGGTTGACAAGATCGTGGTACACGCTCCGGACAAGAGCAGCAGTCACAGAAAGCAGAAGATTGAGATTTACTACAAGGCTGCGGGTATTATCAACATTGCCAATGAGGACTGCGTTGCTCTCGACGGCAGGCTCGGTATGCAAAACCGAAAGAAGAAAACAGCCTGACAATGCAAAGCGGCGGCACAGCCCTCCGGCTGCACCGCCACCTTACATATTTCCTTCGTTATCGCACCTCAGATAAAAGGCGCGCCGGCTTTTGTCATAATTTTATTAGGTCAAGCACTTACGCAAAGGGATTTTCATCCTTATACAGCATTCCCTTTGGCTGGTTGAAAGCGATATCCTCCACACCCAGGTACTGGAACACGCTGTACATAGCCTTGCCCACATGGCCGAAGGCTACGGCGCCGTGGTGCGGATAGTGCTTGGAGAGCAGCACATGGCGGTAGAAGCGGTCCATTTCGGAAATGGCGAAAATACCGATGCCGCCGAAGGAGCGGGTAGCTACCGGCAAAATTTCACCCTGGGCGATATAGCTGGTCAGCTTGGTGTCGGCAGTGGACTGGAGACGATAGAAGGTGATCTTGCCGGGAGCGATGTCGCCCTCCAAAGTACCTCTGGTGAAATCAGGCTCTCCGCCTTTTTCCAGGTTCCGATTCTGAATCAGCTGATACTTCAGCGCGCCGGAATTCAGCTTGCACATAGGCGTATTGCCGCAGTGGAAGCCCATGAAGGTCTCATGGAGACGATAGTCGTAGTTCCCTTTGATCTCCTGATCGTACAGATCCTGAGGAACGGTGTTGTTGATATCCAGCAGGGTGACCTGGTCGCCGGAAACGCACAGGCCGATGTACTCGCTCAGAGCGCCGTAAATATCCACCTCGCAGGCCACTGGGATGCCCTTGGCCATCAGGCGGCCGTTAACATAGCAAGGAACAAAGCCGAAGGCCTTGGGGAACGCCGGCCAGCACTTATTGGCGAAAGCCACATACTCGCGGGAGCCTTTGTTTTCCTCGGCCCAATCCAGCAGAGTCAATTCAAACTGGGCCATCTTCGGCAGCAGGTCAGGATACTGGCAGCCGGCGCCCAATTCGTTTTTCATATCCTCCACCACGGCGGGGATTCTCTTGTCGCCCTCGTGGGCCTGATAGGCTACCAGCAGATCCAGCTCGGAGTCCTCCTGGATTTCCACGCCTAAATCATACAAGGCCTTAATGGGAGCATTGCAGGCAAAAAAGTCATGGGGACGGGGGCCGAAGGTAAAGATCTTCAGTTTGCTGACGCCCAGCAGAGCGGTGGCAACCGGCACAAATTCCGCGATCAGGTCTGCCAGCTCGTCGGCGGTGCCCACCGGGTTCTCCGGGATAAACGCGCGGATTTTTCTCAAATTCAGGTTGTAGGAGCAGTTAAGCATGCCGCAGTAGGCGTCGCCCCTGCCGTTGATCAGGTCGTCGCCGGATTCCTCCGCCGCGCCTACATACATCACAGGGCCGTCAAAGTACTGGGCTACCTGAGTCTCAGGAGTTTCCGGGCCGAAGTTGCCCAGGAATACCACCAAAGCGTTGCAGCCGGCGTTTTTCGCCTCGTCCACCGCCTTGAGCATATCGTTTTCATTTTCCACTGTGGTCATCACTTCATAAAGCTCGCCGCCCTTTTTGGCGTAGCTCTCCACAATCGCCTTTCTGCGGCGCTCGGAAAGAGAGATGACAAAGCAGTCGCGGCTTACCGCGATGATTCCCAATTTTACCTGGGGGATGTTTTGAAACATATTTTTTCCTCCTATCTTATCACTTTATTTTGGGGGTTGGTTCTTTAAGGCTACTATACCACTTCTCGCGTGACAAAGCAATGAATTTTTTAAAAAAAATATAGAAAGTGTTCGAGCACGGCATTTAGGCAGCCTTGCGCCCGGCAGATTTCCGGCATTTTCCCGTGTTCGAGCACGTAAAAGCCGCAAAACAAGAAAAAGCTGCCGCAGCCTCCCTCAAAGCCGGCGGCTCGGGTAAGGCCTGGAAGGGGATCATACCGGCCGGCCTCTAAAGAGGCTGGCCGGTATGATCCCCTTCCAGGCCTGGTGGTTTTGATTTGAGCTTAGCTGCTTCTTAAAGGCGGCGGCACTCACGCATCGAAGCTTCCGTTCTAAAATCAAAGAGCGCGAGGGCCGCCGTCCGGTTATTCCTGAGAGAAATCGCCCCAAAGGGGAGACAGCGCATCAGACACCTTGCGGTAAAGCTCATATTTTTTCTGATAGATTTTGTGGTTTTCCATATTAGGCTCTACCCGGTCCCCGATGGTAACCATATGCTTGGCGGCGTCCTTGCAGTCGCTGTACAGGCCGGCGGCCACCGCAGCGGTCATGGCGCATCCCAAGGCTCCCAGCTCCTTTACCTTGACAATCTCCACCGGCAGGCCGGTCACATCGGCAAACATCTGCACCCACAGGGGAGAATTGGCGGCGCCGCCGGCCAGCCGGATCGCGCTGGGCTTCATGTGCAGCAGCAGCTTTTCAATGTGAACCATGTGGCAGAACACCACGCCCTCCAGCACCGCCCGGATAATCTGGGCGCGGGTATGGTGGCTGTCCAGGCCCACAAAGCAAGCCTTGGCTCTGGGATCGTAATTAGAGCCGTAAAGGAACGGCAGGAATATAATGTTCTGATCCGCCGGCCCCACCTCGGCGGCCAGCCGGTCGGTGTACTGATACACGTTCATCCCCAGCCGCTTAGCCTCCTCTTTTTCCTGCTGGAGGAACATCTCGGTGAACCACTCGTGGTTGCCGGCGGAGGTGGCGCTGCACTCCTCCACCAAATAGTACTCCGGCAAAGCGAAGATGGAATTCATCATAATCGTGCCGTCCAGCACCGGGGTTTTAGACAAAAACTCGTTAATGCTCCAGGTGCCCGCGATAACGCACAGGTTTTTCTCATCGGTAACATCCATGGCCACGGCGCAGGCGTCGATATCGAACATGCCGCCGGAAACCGGGGTGCCTTCCCTGAGGCCGGTACGCTCCGCGGTCTCCTTGCACACGGCGCCGCACACATCCGTAGCGTTTTTCAGGGGAGGCAGGCATCTCATCAGATCCTTCAGGCCGAAAAGGGCCAAAAGCTCCTCGTCAAAGCACCGGTCCCTCAGGTTCATCAGACCGGAGCCGGAATAGTCGGTCTTCTCCGCGAACGCTTCTCCGGTCAGGCGGAACCGAATGTAGTCCTTACACTCAAAAATCCACTGCGTATTTTCCAAAACCTCGGGCTTATGTTCCTTAAACCAGTTTAAAATCGACACCGGCTGGGAAGCCAGAATCCTTTGATAGGTCTTTTCAAAGGCCTTTTCCGCCGTGCCGTCCTTCTGCCACTGCTCCGGATATTTCCAGGCCCGGCCGTCAGTGGAAACAATGCCGTTATAGGCCGGCTTATTGTCCTTTCCCCACAGGTAAAGGCCCTTTCCGTGGCCAGAGCAGGCAATGCCGCGGATTTTTTCCGCCGCGCCGCCGCCGGCCTTGGCGAGCGCCTCCCGGATCACCTGGCAGTTGGCCTCCCAAAGCTCCTCCATGTCCCGCTCTGTCATAGAGGCCTCCGGCGTAATCATGCGAAGCTTAGCGGCCGCGCCAGCCACCTCTTTTCCGTTGCCGTCAAAGATAACGGCCTTCACCATCGTGCCGCCGTTATCCAGTCCCAGTAGATAATTTTCCATGAAAGCGCCTCCTTAATAAAACGTTTTTCTGTTTGCTTTTAGTATAGCCGACTCCCTGGTCAAAGTCAATCACCGAATTTTCGGCGGACCTTTCCGGAAGCCGGCGGAGCAGAAAATGATTCAGCTTTTCCGGTTCGCGGCGCAAGAGGACCGCACCAAAGCAACAGCGGCCAAGGCACGGTCAGCACGGCTGCTTCCCGCCTGACTGAAAATCACCATCCTTTAAAACGCTAAAAACGATACCGCGATTCCCAGGATCGCGCCGCTGATGACCTCGGTAGGCTTATGGCCCAGGGCCTCCCGCAAGGGCTTGCCCCATTCTGGAAAAGGATCCTCCTCCACCTGGTCCTCAGAGATTTTTTCCCGCAGCTCATTGATGGCCTCCGCCTGCTCTCCCGCAGCCCGGCGCACGCCCATGGCGTCGTACATCACCACCATGGCGATCATAAACGCCAGAGCAAAAAAGCTGGACGCGAAGCCCTCCCGGAAGCCGATGCCCATGGCGATGGAGCACACGAACGCCGAATGAGAGCTGGGCATTCCCCCGGATTCAAAAAAGCGCCTCCAATTGATCCTGCGGTGGGTGGAAACCTCGATAATAAACTTGATCAATTGGGCAATAAACCAGGATAAAAGCCCGAGAAACACCACGCTGTTATCCCTGAGAAATGGTATCATTCTGACTCTCCTCTTTTTCTTTTTCCTTTTCCTGCTTGGAAATCCGCCGATAAACCAGGATGCCGATCAGGCTGACGATAATGGTAATGGCGAACACCACCGCCGCGAACACATACTGCTGGGTGCCAAGGGCGTGGCCGCCGATGGTGGAGGTAATCACCGAGGGAATTCTCGCGATGGTAGAGATCATCAGGAACGTATGCAGCTTCATAGGGGTAAGGCCGGCGAAATAGGTGAACAGATCCTTTGGGGTGCCGGGAATGAAGAACAGAATAAACATCAGCAGGTTCAGCCGCCTGCTGCTCTTGATAAATTTCAGAGAATTGATCTTTTCCCGGGAAATAAAGGCTTCCACCATCTTGACGCCCAAAAGCTTGACAAAAAAGAAAATGATTGCCGAACCGATCGCCGCGCCGATCAGGCACAGCAAAAGCCCCTCCCAGGCGCCGAAGGCGTAGCCCGCGCCGATTTCCAGGGCCTCGCCGGGGATCACCGCCACCACAACCTGGAGGACCATCATCCCCACCATGGCAAGCTTTCCGCCGAAGCCGTGGCTGTCCACCCACAGGCGGAAGGTCTCCGGGTCTTTTGCCAGGTTAATCATAGGCTTGCCCACGTAAACCGCTACCACGGCGAAAAAGCCGATCAAAATCAAAAACGATACGATGCTGACTACTCTTCTCCGGATCAGATACTTTCTCTCGTCCTGAGGATCGCGGCGGCTTTCCTCAAGCCTTCCGCCGGATTCTTTTTTTTCTTCCGCTAACATTGAAAAACTCCTTCTTTTGAATTCCCACTCTATCCTTGTATATTATACCTCCAAACCCTAAGGGAAAAGTCAACTATTTATTAATTTTTATCGAAGGCTTTTCTGCGGTTACAGCCTTCCCGCTGAAGCCGCCGCAAAAGGCCGCCTGGGATCAGAAGATTCCAGGCGGCCTCGGGCGCTGTCTGCTGAGAAGCCGGCGCCTATCAAGCCTATCCCGTCCAGCCGTTCGGAGAATCAAGCTTCTCCGGCGGCCTGACACGGCGGATTCGGGATCACGTCTTAGATGACAAACTGCTCCATATACCGCTTGCTCAGCAGAAGAGATTTTTTCACATCCTCCAGAGAGCCTTCAAAGGCCCGGTCCTCTACCTCCACGCAGGTATACCCGTCATAACCGATATCCCGCAAGGCGGAAACGTACGCGCCCCAGTCCACATCCCCCAGTCCGGGAAGCTTGGGAGCCATGTACTCCAGGGGATACCCCATGATCCCCACGTCGTCCAGCCGGTCGGGATACAGCTTGATATCCTTATAGTGGACATGGAAAATTTTATCCTTAAACTCATACAGAGGCTTCAGGTAATCGATGCGCTGCCACACAAAATGGCTGGGGTCGTAATTCAAGCCGAAATACTCGCTGGGAATCCGGGAAAACATCTCCCGCCAGATTTTCGGGGTGGTTGCAAGATTTTGTCCGCCGGGCCACTGTCCGGCGTCGAACAGCATGGGGCAGTTTTCAATGCCGATTTTCACCTGGTTCTCCTCCGCCAGGGCAATCAGCGGCTTCCATACCTGCTCAAAAAGCTCTAGGTTCTCCTCGACCGTCTTCGTCTGATCCCTGCCGATAAAGGTGGTAACCATGTTCACGCCCAGCTTCTTAGAAGCCGCTATCAGCTTCTTCAGATGCTCCGCCGCGGCGGCCCGTTTGTCCAGATCCGGGTCCAGAGTATTGGGGTAGTAGGCCAGAGATGAGATCTCCACATTTTTCTCCCGGCAGTACGCCTGAAGATAGGCGGCCTTTTCATCCGAAAGCTCATCCACGTTGATGTGGCTTACCCCGGCATACCGGCGCTCCGCCTTTCCCTGGGGCCAGCAGGCCACCTCCACGCACTGATACCCCATTTCACTGGCGCAGTCGATCATTTCCTCAAAGGTGAAATCTGCCAGAATCGCGCTGACAAAGCCTAGTTTCATTGTCTACCTCTCCTTTTTATATAATATTTTGCCGCAACTTCATTGTATCACAACCCAATGGAAATTCCACCCGGAAAGCTGAATAAAGTTTGTTTTCAAAAATTGGCGTTTCCACAAAAAAATCCCCCTCCTTTGTCAAAGAGGGGGATAAAATCCGGCATTTCTATTTTCTCCGGGACTATTTCCCAGCAGCCTGAGAGGCTTCCGCGCCTTTCTGCTTCTTAAACCGCGCCAGCAAAACGATCAAAGCCGCCATCAGCAGCACAAAGCCGACGCCCAGGCCCAGCCATCCGTTGGAGGTGAAGCCCGCCACGAGATAGCCAATCAAACAGCAGGCGGCCACCAGCAAGGCATAGGGCATCTGGGTGGATACGTGCTCGATATGGTTGCAGTTGGCGCCGGTGGAGGCCAGAATGGTGGTGTCGGAAATGGGAGAAATATGATCTCCGCAGACAGCGCCCGCCAGCACGGCGGCCACGGTGAGCACCATGACCTGTCCGCCCATATCGCCGAAGATGGCGATAGTGATGGGGATCAAAATTCCGAAGGTGCCCCAAGAGGTGCCGGTGGCAAAGGCCAGGCCCAGGGCGATCAGGAAGAAGATGCCGGGCATCAGGGTATGGGCCATCTGGTTTCCGTTGACCACCTGGCTGACAAAGCCGCCGGCGTTAAGGTAATCCTCTCCGCAGACGCCGGAAAGGGTCCAGGCCAGCGTCAGGATCAGGATCGCCGGAACCATGGCTTTAAAGCCTTCCACCAGGCTGGCGGCAAACTCGCTGAAGGAGATGACCCTTCTGGGGATATACAGCAGAAATACCAATACGATGGTGAAGAAGGAGCCTAAGACCAGGGAAAGGGAGGAATCGCAGTCGGCGAACGCTCCCGCGATGGACTTGCCTTCCAGGATGCCGCCGGTGTAGAGCATAGCGGCGATGCACAGCACGATCAGGGTGATAATGGGAATCACCAGGTCGAAGACCCGGCCTTTCCGGTCCCGGCCCGCCTGGCTGTCGTCGATTTCATCGGACATGGCAGTGCCCAGCTCGGGATGGGCCTCCGCCTTCTTCATTTTGCCGAAATCAAACTGCATAGCGATCATAAAGATTACCATGACGATAGTCAGCAGAGCGTAAAGATTAAAGGGAATGGTCTGCAAAAACAGGCTAAAGCCATCCAGGCTGCTGCTTTCCGGCAAACTGGAGCCTACCGCCGCGGCCCAGCTTGAAATAGGCGCAATGATGCACACCGGGGCGGCGGTCGCGTCGATAATATAGGCCAGCTTGGCCTTTGAGATCTTATACCGCTCCGTTACAGGCCGCATGACGGTGCCCACCGTAAGACAATTGAAATAGTCGTCCACGAAAATCAGAGCGCCTAACCCGGCGGTGGCGAACAAAGCGCCCCGCTTGGTTTTTATTGACCGGGAAGCCCAGCTGCCGTAGGCTCTCGAAGCCCCGGATTTGCTCATCAAAGCTACCAGCATTCCCAAAAGCACCAGGAAAACGATAATATTTGTGTTGCTTCCCACCCGTTCTCCCATAATGGTAAAGGTGGTCTCCAGAGCATCCAGCACGTTAAAATTCGCGTAAAACAAGCCTCCCGCCAAAATGCCGATCAGCAGGGATACGTATACCTCCTTGGTAATCAGTGCCAGCACAATTGCCACAACAGGCGGCATTAGCGCCCAAAAGGTTGCGTCCATACTTAATTCTCTCCTCAATTTTCTATTTTTCCAAAGCCGCCTCGATGGCGCCTCCCGCCAGCCGGAAGGTGGTCCATTCCTCAAGGGGCACCGCGCCCATATAATGATAAAAATCTATAGAAGGCTGATTCCAGTTCAGGCAGGCCCACTCCAGCCTCTGGCAGCCTCTCTCCGCCGCGATCCTCGCCACTGCCTGAAACAGCTGCTTGCCATACCCTTTTCCCCTCTGGTCCGGGTCCACGAACAAGTCCTCCAGGTGAAGCCCCGTCCGGCCTAAGAAGGTGGAAAAGTTCTCAAAATAAAGGGCAAAGCCAACCGGTCTGCCCTCCGCCTCTCCAATCAGGACCTCCGCCGCTTTCCGGTCAAAGACAAATTCCTCCAGCAGCTCCCGGGTGGCCACTACCTGCCGGGACATCCTTTCGTATTCCGCTATTTTCCGGATAAACTCCAGTACCAGACAGGCGTCCTTCTTTTCCGCCTTCCGAATCACAAAATTCCCCTGTGCGCCCAATGACGTGACCTCCCATGAAAATATCTCTTATAGAATAGCAGAAATTCTTCTTCGTTTCAACCAAAAACAGATTTCTTTGACAAAATTCTATTTTTTACCCCATTTTTTTTAGCGAATTTCTACTTTTCTTCTTAAGAAGCTGTTAACCCGGCGCGATCCGCGGCGCAGCGGCTTCCCCGCGGAAGTAAAATCGGTCTGGTTTCACCAGCCGGACAAAAATATCATAGTAATATCCCATTGACAAAGGTTTTCCTTCCGGCGTAAACTGAAAGGGTATCCAGAGACTGGAAACCGATAACCGCATTGGCAGCGCCGCGGTTCGGCAATTCGCGAATCCGATTGACGGAAGGCCGCGCCGCCTTTTTCTATGATTGTCCGGGAAAGCTCCGTCCGAGCGGCTTCTTCCGTCATTGGCAGCGCTGTTTTCCCACGGCGTGCAGCACGCTGAAGCGTCCAAAGGCGCGAGGCCGCGGGATAAATCCGAAATTTTAAAAGAGCAGGAGGATTGTTCACATGCTAAACTTTGATTACTCCAACAAAACGCGCATCGTCTTCGGCAAGGGAACCGAGACCCAGGTTGGCTCCTTGGTCAAGCCCTACGCCGAAAAGGTTCTTCTCCACTACGGCGGGGGAAGCATCAAAAAAAGCGGCCTCTACGACCGGGTAGCCGCCTCCCTGCGGGAATCGGGCGTTTCCTTTGTGGAGCTGGGAGGCGTTCAGCCGAATCCCAGGCTGTCCCTGATCCATCAGGGTATTGAGCTCTGCCGCCGGGAAGGCATCGGCTTTATTCTGGCCGTAGGCGGAGGAAGCGTCATTGATTCCGCTAAGGCCATCGCCATGGGCGTGCCCTATGACGGCGACGTGTGGGATTTCTTCGCAACCGGCAAGCCTATCGAGACTGCCCTGCCGGTTGCCACCATTTTGACTCTGCCCGCCACCGGCAGCGAAGCCAGCGACGGAACCGTTGTCACCAATGAGGAGGCGCAGCTGAAGCTGCCCTACGGAGACGTGATTCTTCGTCCGGTGTTCAGCATTATGAATCCGGAGCTTTATTTCACTTTGCCGGAAAACCAGGTGGCCAACGGCGTCTGCGACATGATGAGCCATATTATGGAACGGTATTTCACCAACACCACTCACACCGACGTTACCGACGGACTGTGCGAGAGCGTGCTGCGCACGATCATGAGCAATGCCAGAATCCTGAAACGGGATCACACTAACTACGACGCTTGGGCGGAGATCGCCCTGGCGGGCACAGTAGCTCACAACGGGCTTCTGGGCCTGGGCCGCGAGGAGGACTGGGGCTGCCACAATATGGAGCATGAGCTCAGCGCTATTTATGACGTGGCCCACGGAGCGGGCTTAGCCGTGGTAACCCCGGCGTGGATGCGCCACATTTACAAGGAGCATCTTCCGATTTTCGTCCAGTTCGCTGTCAACGTTATGGGCGTCGGCGGCGGCCTCCGGGATCTGGAGGCCGTTGCCCTGGAGGGTATCCGGCGGCTTCAGGCCTTCTTTACAGAGATGGGCCAGCCGTCAACTCTGGCCGGCTTGGGCATTGACAGCCGGCACCTGGCGCAAATGGCCTATAAGGCCACCCACTGGCCCGACGGTTCTCCTAAGCCCTTAGGCGGGCTGAAAAAGCTTTCGGAGCAGGATGCCCTGGCGGTTTACCAGCTGGCGCTGTAAGCCTGTCCCCACCGGCGCTTGCCAGGTTCAAAAGCGTGTCAGAACCTCTGCGGCGGCAATGGCCAAAAAGAGTCCTGCGCCGGAAGTCCGCACTTTTTCGGATTTTCGTTACCAGTCAGGCCAGCCTTTAAAAAGCCATATGAATCAAGGAAAAGCGGCTTTGTGCAGACCGGATGCCTGCCGCGACGCTTTCAGCATAAGCCCTTTTACGCAGAACGCCCCGCCGGGTTGTGCCGGCGGCTTTCCAAACAACAATGAGTATGGAGGGAAAATCTTATGAACTTTTTAACCAGTAAAACCCTGAACAACGGCGTGGAAATGCCAAGGCTGGGCTTTGGCGTGTTCCAATCTGGCGGCGACACCAAGCAGGCCGCTTTGTGGGCCCTGGAAGCGGGCTACCGCCACATCGACACCGCCAAGGCTTACCACAACGAGGACGCCGTGGGTGAGGCTATCAAGGAGAGCGGCATCGACCGGAAGGAACTGTTCATCACCACCAAGCTGTGGAACCAGGATATGCGGGATCACACCCAGAGGGAAAACATTGAGAAAAGCCTGGAGTACCTTCAAACCGACTATCTGGACCTGCTGCTGATTCACTGGCCGGTAGCCGGAGTCTACAAGGAATCCTGGAAGATCATGGAGGAATTTTACAAAGAGGGAAAAATCCGCGCTATCGGCGTGAGCAATTTTCAGATACATCATCTCGACGATCTCCTGCGGGATGCGGAGGTGGTTCCGGCGGTAAACCAGATCGAATGCCATCCCTATCTCACCCAGAAGCAGCTTTTTGATTACTGTGACCAAAAGGGCATTGCCGTAGAGGCCTGGAGCCCCCTGGGAGGCAGTAAGGGCACCGGCTCCGTACTGAGCGACCCTGTGGTCAACGAAATCGCCGGCCGTTACGGGAAGTCCGCCGCCCAGCTGATCATCCGCTGGCATTTGCAGCGGGATACTATCGTGATTCCAAAATCCGTTCATAAAGACCGGATTTTTGCCAACGGCGATGTGTTCGACTTTGAGATCTCTCAGAAGGACATGGAGGCGGTTACCGCTTTAAATCAGGACCGTCGGTTTGGGGCCGATCCGGACAACTTTAATTTTTAATCAGGCAAATCCGCTGATACGCGGCAAAAAAGCGAGGCTTGGGTTCTTCCCCAGGCCGCGTCTTTCTCTTTGGGCGGCGTTTCTTACACCAGCGAACGCCGCCACACATTGGACCGGGTATAAAAATAGCCCAGCGGAACCGAGGAAGCGGGAGCGATCATACAGGCGAGGTAAATTCCAGTCAGCCCCCAGAAATGGTTGAAGGCCGCCGCCAGTACCACCCGGAAGACGATACAGTTTACAAAAGAGCTGGCCATAGCGAAGGCTGTGTGTCCCGCGCCGATGGCTAAGGCGTGATATACCATAAAAACCGCGTAAAATACTTGGCCTACAATCTCGATTCTTAGGTTCTGCACCGCCGCCAGCCTTACATTCTCGTCGCTGGTAAACAGGCCCGCCAGCTGGGGCGCCAGCAGCTCTACCAGAACAATTATGGTCAGGGACATCGCCACCGTGATTTTCATAGCCGTATCAGTAACATTTTTTGCCCGGTCGTAAAGGCCCGCTCCCAAGGTTTGGGCGATCATGGCGGATGCGGAAGTGGCCATAGCGGAGGTGAACAGCTGGCAGAAATCCTTGATCTTAATGCTGACTCCGTTGCCGGCGCTGACATCTACGCCGTATTGGTTGATGAGAAAGGTCACCACAAGCCAGGAAACCCCCGCGATCGTCATTTGGACAGCTCCGGGAATTCCCAGCCTTAAAATTACCAGCAGTTCATTGACCCGGATTTTTAAAAATTCCAGCTTTAGCTGGAAAAGCTCTTTCCTCCCTAACAAATAGAACAGCGCTGACAGGAAGGATACTCCCTGGGCCGCAGTGGTAGCGACGGCCGCCCCCAGAGTTCCCATGCGGCAGTATCCCATCAGGAACAGGTCCAGCGCCACATTAATCATTGCGGCGGCCGCGATAAAGTAAAAAGGCTGCTTGGAATTTCCTACCGCCCGCAGCACCGAGCTTAGAGCGTTATAGCCAAATACAAACACCAGCCCTACGGAGCAGGTCTGGAGATAAATTTTAGCTTCCTCCAGGCTTGGGGCGCCGAGCGCCCTCAGCATTGGTTCCGCCGCCAGGAAAAAAATCACGGCGCAGAGAGCTCCCAGCCCCATAGACAAGGTCACCAGGGTTCCGGTTGCCTTTTTCTGCCTTTCCCGGCTGCCTGCCCCAAAGCATTGGCCGATTAAAATCGTACCGCCTGTCGTCAGTCCGATGGCGATATTGGTCAAAATCAACATGATTTGGCTGGAGTTATTAATGGCAGATATCCCCGAACTGCCGATAAAATGGCCTGCGATCAGCAAATCCGCCATGCTGTAGCAGGCTTGCAGCAAGCTGGTCACCACCATAGGAATGGCGTAGCGAACCAGCTGTTTGGTCACGCCTCCCTTGGTCAAATCATTGAAATCCCCTCTCAAGCTCTCTCCTCCTATGTCTGCGCTTCCACAGGCCGCCGCAAAAGCGTTATAACTTATGATCAGGCATCTTTCATTATTAACGCTCCTTCCGCTAAAGTCAACGGGATATTTTATGGGTTTATAAAAACGGCTCCTGATACAGCCGGCTTTCTTCAGCGGAATATTGAAAAGCCCGCCTCTCAAAAGGAGGGCCTGGCGGGACGGCCCTGTTCTGCGGCCAGCGCGGTATCTAAAACCGCCAACTCCAGGCTGAGGCTGGGATACCGGAAAGAGAAAGCCGCGCGCAGGAGCGACGCCCTGCGGCGCCTTGCCCCGGCCTGGAAAGGATTCTGCCGGGCCCGCCGGGAAATTGCCTCGTTCGGCGGGAGAAGAAAGCAAAAATTCTGATATGCAAAACAGGATAACCTATTGAATTTGAGGCTGCTTTTTTCTATAATGAACTTGTACAGATTTCAGCGGCGGGGTTTCTTGTTTTTAGCCTTTTCGTATTGAAAGCTCGAAATTTCCGCCGGTTGAGGCAGAGTGATTTTATTTTATCACAAGGAGGTCAAATTTTATGACAAACTATCCTACCATTGGCATCCGCCCCATCATTGACGGCCGCCGGTTCGGCGTGCGGGAAAGCCTGGAAGAAAAAACCATGCAGATGGCTAAGATGGCCAAGGAGCTGATTGAATCCGAGATCCGTTATCCAGACGGCACTCCGATGAAATGCGTCATTTCCGACTGCACCATCGGCGGCGGCGAGGAGGCGGCCCGCTGCGCCCAGCAGTTCGCCACGCAGAATGTGTGCGCCACCCTGAGCGTTACTCCCTGCTGGTGCTACGGCAGCGAGACGATGGACCTGGATCCTTCCACCATTAAGGCGGTTTGGGGCTTTAACGGCACCGAGCGTCCCGGCGCGGTATATTTGGCCGCTGTTATGGCCGCTCACAACCAAAGGGGCCTGCCTGCCTTCTCTATCTACGGTCACGACGTCCAGGATGTCACGGATTCCACCATTCCCTGCGACGTTAAGGAAAAAATTCTCCGGTTCGCCCGCTGCGCCTGCGCTGTCGGCGTGATGAAGAACAAAGCCTATGTGGGCATCGGCTCCGTTTCCATGGGCATCATGGGCTCTTTCTGCAATCCTCAGTTCTTCCAGGACTACCTGGGCATCCGCGCCGAGTGGGTAGATATGACCGAGGTGCTCCGCCGCATGAAGCTGGAGATTTACGATCACGAGGAATTTGAGAGAGCTTTGGCCTGGACCAAGGCGCACTGCCCGGAGGGCTTCGATAAGAACCCGCCGGAGAAAAAGCACACCGACGCCCAGAAGGAAGAGGAATGGGCCTTCGTAGTCAAGATGACCCTGATCTGCCGCGACCTGATGCTGGGCAACCCCAAGCTGGCCGAAATGGGCTGGGAAGAAGAATCCATGGGCCGCAACGGCATTTTGGGAGGCTTCCAGGGCCAGCGCATGTGGTCCGACTGGCAGCCTAACGGCGACTTTACCGAGGCCTTTATGAACACCACCTTTGACTGGCGCGGCAAAAAGCAGCCGATTCCCTTTGCCACTGAGAACGACGGCCTCAATGCCGTTTCCATGATGTTTGGCAACCTGCTCACCAACCAGGCAAGCGTTTTCGCCGACGTACGCACCTACTGGAGCCCCGAGGCTGTGGAGCGCGTGACCGGCTGGAAGCCTGAGGGCAAGGCCGCCGGCGGCTTTATCCATCTGATCAATTCCGGCGCCGCGGCTTTGGACGCAACTGGCGCGAGCACAGATGAAAACGGCAACCATGTAATGAAGAAATGGTATGACATGACCGACGCTGACATTGACGGCTGCCTGAAGGCCACCGACTGGTGCCATGCCGACCTGGGATATTTCCGCGGCGGCGGATTCTCCTCTCACTTTAAGACCCAGGCCGAAATGCCTGTGACCATGGTCCGTCTGAATCTGGTAGAGGGCTTAGGCCCGGTGCTCCAGTTCGCCGAGGGCTATACCGTAACCCTGCCGGACGAGGTTCACAAGACGCTGGATATGAGAACCGACCCCACTTGGCCCACCACCTGGTTTGCTCCCAAGCTCACCGGCAAGGGCCCCTTCACCGACGTTTACTCCGTCATGGCCAACTGGGGCGCCAACCACGGCGCGTTTGTGTACGGCCACATCGGCAAGGACCTGATTACCCTGGCCTCCATGCTGAGAATCCCGGTCTCTATGCACAACCTGGACGAGAAGGAGATCTTCCGTCCTCACGCCTGGGCCTCCTTCGGCGTAGACTGCCCCATGGCCGCCGATTACAATGCCTGCAAGACCTACGGCCCGCTGTATAAATAATCGCTCCGTAAGCTTCCTAGGATAAGCTAGTTCAAAAAGAACCCATCCGGTATCTGCCGGATGGGTTCTTTTTTTGCCGCTTACAGCTAAGAAAGGCCCCGGCTAAACCGGAGGGGCGGATAAAAAGCCTTGGCTGACGGCAATGTCAAAGGGTTCTATAGCTCTCAAAAAGGAGGAACAAAGGCACAGATTTTCTGACCGGGGCCTCAGCGGGACCTCAGAAATTTCTGCGGAAGATATTTTGCTCAAAGAGACAAGCCGAAACGCAGTTCACACAGGTTCTGAAAGAGCCGTTACCGCCTGGCTTCTGACAGGCGCTTCTCTTCATTCGTTAAATTTCCTCACAGCAAAGCAAAGGCGCCCTGCGTAAGCCTAGGACGCCTTAGTGGAAAGTTTCTTGGGTTATTCCTTTGGGGCCTCCGCGATCTCCACAACGGCCTGGATTTGGAAGCCGGGGGACAGCTCCCTTTCCGGGGTCATATCCAGTCTCGGAAGGCCTTCGGCGTCCCAGTGGACAGGCCTCAGGCCGGTATGCCGGTTTGTCATTCCCGGGTCGTGGCCGTCCGCTGCCGGCAGCTTGGCGTGATACGCCACAATATCGTTTCCAAATTCATCCTTCGCAAAGGAGTTGTGTCCGGGTCCCAGCTGACCGGGCACGCTCTCGCTGGTAAGAATGGGGTACCCCAGCTCCTCCCAGCTTTCCGGATCGAGCAGGTTGCTTCCCGTCTTAGCGTGAAGCAGGCCTACACAATACAGAACGCTGACGCTGGATCCCGCAAACGTAAGGAACAGGTCGTCTCCTCTCCGCACGGCAAAGGGGCCTTCATCGACCGTGGTATCCACCCGGTCCCAGCCATAGGACGGCCGGCAGATGCAGACCGGGGCGCTGGTGAGCTGCCAGGGCTTTTCCGGATCCACCGAGGCAATGTATAAGTCGGAGTTGCCGAATTCCTGCTCCTCCAGGCGCATCACCCGCTGGGCCCAGACCACGTAGGGAACCTGGCCCACAGTGAAGCAGGTCATGTCCAGGGTGATTCCATCGGGGCACAGGACCCCGCCTTCTATGGTGCGGCACCGCTGAGGCGTCTGCCAGCTTGCCGCGTCCAGGGGGTCATCCCCCGCCATCACCATCACATGGCACTGCACCGTATACCAGTGGGGATTGCCGGCGGCAAAAAACACGCACAGTCTTCCGTTTACCACGTGGGGCTCCGGCGCCCACAGGCAGCCTGACATATATCCCTCCGGGTTCGCGGTGAAAATCACGCGCTCCTCCGCCTCCGCCAGCCCGCTGATGGTATCGCTGCCCCGGATTTTCAGGGTGGTCTGGCCGTTTCCGTCATCCGTGGCCATATAATAGTAGCGCCCCCGGTACCGGATCACCGTCGGGTCCGCCCGCTCCTCCAAAAATGGAAAGGGCCAAGTCTCCCGCTGTACGGCGCCCGCCACCGAGTACACGCCGGGCAGGGTTCTGGAGAAGGGCTCCCATTTTACCGGCATCGGCTTCAACGAGCCGTCGGAGTAGGTGAGGGTCACCTGCTCCGGAAGGGATACTCTTTCCCCGGGAGCCGCCTTGCAATAAACCGGCAGGCAGCCGGTCTGGACTACCGGAGAATAGCGGCGCAGAACCTTTTCATACTCCTCTTGGGTAAGAGAAATCAAACATCCATCCACCCCATCGCTGAGCTTCACCAAGGCCCGGGGCTCCGGGGAACCGGTCTTTTCCATACCGGTGAAGGAAGTCAGATCCGGCGACGACGAGGTATAATATCCGGTTCCATCCGACCAGGTCAGCCGGTAGAGCCCAGCCTTCCCATCCCATTGGCACCGGACGTCCGCAACAGCCGTACCCTCCGGCGCTGCCGGGATCAGTCCCTCCTCCCGGAAGGAAAGAAGATCCGGCGAGGTGAATATCAGCACGCAGTTTTCTTTTCCAGGCTCCAGACCGCCGCCTACGTTGCGGCGCAGGCATACCACGCCGAAGGCTCCATCCTTCAGGCGGAACACCCATGGCTTCCGCAGGATTTTCGTGGTGCCGCACAGAGGGCCTTCGTTAAATTCCGCTTTGGCAAACAGGATGCCGGTCCCGTTCTGCAAGGGCTGCAAGGAGCCGTTTTCCAGCACCGCCGCCAGGTGCATGGCGCTCTCCAGCTCTCTGTTTTCCCGGCGGGTATAAGCCATAACCGTATAATTCATAATCGCTCCTCCTGACGATCCAATCAAAATATCTTAAAGCCAGCCTTTCAGCGCCGGCTGTTCCACGGCCCGAAATGAGCTTTCCCAGGCGCACAGCGGCCCGGCTTCAGGCGCTTCCGCCTTCAAACTCCAGAAAGCCGTTTTCCCACCATCCGGACAAATCCGCTTTGCCCTATCCCATGGTGTAGCTGTAATTGGAATGTGAAATGACCTCGCACTGGGTGACCTTTCCGTTTTCCCAGGAAAAGTTCAGTTCAAAGCCGCCTCTTGCTCTCACGCCGCGCAGGCTGCCCGACTGCCAGGGCTCCGGAAGATTCGGCAGGAGCCGGATCTCAAAGGACTGGATCTTTCCATTTTCATCGGTAACCGGATAGGACTGGATCAGCATTTCAAATATCAGCCCCGGCACGCCGCCGCTGATATCGCAGTTGAAGATAAACGGTCCGGCGTTGTGAGAGGGGGAAAAGGTATTGTAGTAATTATTTTCCGCAATGGAGCATAAAAGCCTCCACGCCGTGTCCGTATCTCCCAGGTGGACGGCGGTCATAGCCATTTGGATCGTGCCGAACGCCATCACGCCGATTTCCTGCTTTTTATATTTCATCCGCATTTCATAGGCCTTTTTAGCGGCCTCCATCAGCTCCGGCTGGTTTTTAAATTCCTCCGCCACCCCGTAATACAGGGGATACAGGTGGGAGGAATGGCGGTGATCGTAAAAATCCTCGTGCCGGGGAGTACACCATTCCTTTAAAGCGCCGTCCTCGTTAATTTGATAGGCAGGCATTTTCCCCAGCATGGCTCTCCACTTGGGAAGGCTTTCTTTTTCCACGCCTTCCGTTTCGCAGCCCTGAATCAGATTCCGCAGCAGCTCGCTGACCAAAGCGACGTCCATGGTGGCGTTAATGCACGCCTGGGAAATTCCGGGGGAATTCGCCGGCTTGTTTTCCGGAGAATAGGACGGGACGAACATCCACTTGCCGTTTTCGTCCTCGATAAGGAATTTCTCAAAAAACACGATGCACTCCTTCATATACGGAAGCGCATGGTTTAAAAAGAACTCCCGGTCCATGGTATAAAGATAGTAATCATAAAAGAAATGGGCGTTCCATGCGGCGCCGGTGGTCCAAAACGTCATAGGCCATTCTACGCTGAAGTGGTTGTTCAGGCCGTGGCTGCTGGTGCGGGAGGCGCTTAAAATACCGGGATAGCCGTACATCACCCTGGCGTTTTCCCGCTCCTCCGGGATCAGGCTCTCCTCATAGCGGATAAAGCTGTCCATGCACTCAAACATATTGCCGGGCAGATTGGAAAGAATCACCGTCTGCTCGTTGCCGTTGCGGGTATAATCGGCGGACCAGGGCACATGGTTGGTTCCGGTCCAAATCCCCTGAAGCGTTGGCGGCGTCTCTCCGCTGGCGCAGATCACCTGGTACCGGCCCGCGTCGCACAGCATTTCAAAATACCGGTTGGGCGGCAGCTTTTGCCGCCCTTTTTCCCAGAGCTCCTCCGCCAGCTCGCTCTTAGGCGCCTGCGGGTCGCTGAGTTTCAATTCCATACGGCTGTAAACGGCGTTATGAAGCCGCGCGTGGGCCTGGAGCAATTCCTCATAGGACAAGGGCAGGCCCTCAAAGCTGTCCTCCGCCCGAGGCACAGCCTTCCGGCGGTCCGGAACCGGAAGAAGATTATAGAACAGCAAGGTGTCCCGGGCGTTTCTTACGGTGATTCTGTCCGGCTCCCCGCAAACCGCGCCGTCTGTTTCCGCGACTTTTACAGCGCAGCGGTATCCGAAATCGGTATCCTGATACACGCCCTCATACAGCAGCGTATGATCCTGAACGGCTACCAGCGGATCCAGGATCCGGCGGTCGTAGCCGACCTCCTTCCAATACGGCTCGCAGGCTTCCTGAATTTCCTGATGCTTTTCCAGAGAGACCTCAAAGCTGACGGGCTCTGAAGAGGTGATCCGCATTACGGCGATCCCGGCGGCTCGGGATACGAAGAAATCCCGGGTGACCCGGCTGCTTCCCAGGGTGAAGGAAACCTCTGCCTGGCCGTTTTCAAAATTCAGGGATTTTTTATAGTCCTCCGGCTCCTCCTTCTGGGGAAACCGCAGCTTCATGTCGCAGGCCACGGTAAACCCGTCGGTCCACTGCTCGATCCGGGGCCCATACCCCTCCTGATAGGAAAGATTTACCACAAATTCCGCCGCTTCCTCGTATCTGCCATCCAGCATCATGCGCCGGATAGCTTCCAGATGCCCTGCCGTATGCACAGGCTCCCGCTTCGGAGCGAAGGGCGCGTATAATTTCTCATGGGTAAAGTAAATGGTCTCCTCCTTCGGCCAGCCCATCACCATAGCGCCGATGGTGCCGTTGCCGCACAGCAGTCCTTCCTCCCAGCGGGCTGCGGGAAGCCTGCTTTGAAATCCTTTCATGCCGATTCCTTCCTTAATTTCGAATTTTGTTGATCCTGAAGCACAGCTCAGATAAGCTTGATCAGCAAAACAGCTGAGAATGGACTGAGAACGCCTTTCACCGACCGCCGTTGTGACGAAAGCTCTTTCAGGCGTACAGCGCCCGGGCCGGACGTTTCACGCCCATACCTCCTGCGGTGCAATCCGTCTGATTCACCGCGCGGCGCGCCTGTGTTCACAGGGTTCCCTAAAGGCTCGCACTCCACAGGTCCACGGCGGCGGTTTCTCCTGGCAACAGGCGGTTTCCGCGTGTTGCCGGCCGCGCATAACGCTCAAGCTGATTTGACAATCGCTGAAGCCCTCTCAGCCCTGCGGCAAGGCGGCTGCGCTGAACGGTTTCGCCGCAAAACAAGCGCTCCGGGGCGGCCGCAAAAGTAAAATCGTCAGCTTCCGTAAAAAAGCACCGCAAGGCGTCCACTGTATTTATTCGCTTCTGATCTGCTTAAGCCTCGAAACGGCGGCTTATGGTCAGGGGATTTTATGTCCGGCCGCTCGGTAAATCTCATACCATTCCTCCCGGGTCAAGACAACCTCCGAGCCCTTGCACATCGCCTTCAGGCGCTCCGGGTTGGTGGTGCCGACGATTACCTGGGTTTTCGCCGGATGGCGCAGAATCCAGGCAACGCCCACAGCGGCTTTGGATACGCCGTATTTCCTTCCAATGGCGTCTAAGGTATCGTTCAGCGGGCCAAATTTGGCGTTATCCAGATACACGCCCTCAAAAAATCCATACTGGAACGGCGACCAGGCCTGTATGGCGATATCCTTCAAGCGGCAGTACTCCAGGATTTCGCTGCTCCGGTCCACGCTTTGATCAGCGGTCATGTTGAAGAAAAGCTCCTGATCCAGCATAGGGGTGTGGGCAACGCCGAACTGAAGCTGGTTGATCACCAAGGGCTGATTGACATATTTTTGCAGCAGCTCGATCAGCATAGGGGACTGGTTGCTGACGCCGAAGCTTCTGACCTTTCCGCTACTGTGGAGAAGCTCAAAGGCCTCGGCCACCTCTTCAGGCTCCACCAGCGGATCGGGCCGGTGCAGAAGCAGCGCGTCCAGATAATCGGTGTTCAGCCGTTTCAGAATACCGTCAACGCTTTTCAGAATATGGCTCTTGGAAAAATCATACCGGAAAAGGCCCCCGTCATCCCGGATGCCGCATTTGGACTGGAGATAAATCCGCTCCCGCAGCGAGGGCTTTTGGCCCATGGCCTTTGCGAAAACCTCCTCTGAAGCCCCGTGGCCGTAAAGATCTGCGTGATCGAAATAGTTGATCCCCTCTTCGACAGCTGTTTCCAAAAGCTCCTGCACCCGGGACACAGCCATATCGCTGATCCGCATACATCCAAGTACAATATCGGAGGCCTGCATTCCTCCAAGCGTAATCTTTTTCATAAGCTCCTCCTTTTCACCTTCGCCAAAGCTTCCGCTTTTCTATTCTTCGCATTTTGCGCTTCACTGTTTTTCCGCTTCTTTTGGCCGCCTGCTAAGCGGATTTCCTTTTATCGCGGCCCTTTCCTTCCGTAGGGTTATCCGATCCTTCTCACAAAGGGATGGTAATCCAGAATCTTCTCAATTTCCTCCAGAGCCTCCTGAGGAATCCGGAACCCGCTGGCAGCCAGGTTGCCAGCCAGCTGGGAGGCCTTGGAGGCCCCGGTGATCACGCTGGTGACGGCCGGCTTCCGCAGGATCCAGGCCAGAGCCAGAACCGAGAGGGAAACTCCCAGCTCCTTGGCCACCCGCAGCAGCTTCTCCACCTTATCCAGATTTTCTTCTGTGAGAAGCTGGTTGATCTGCTTATCCGCCTGATGGGTTGCCCGGGAGCCTTCCGGGATAGGCTGGCCCTTTCTGTATTTGCCTGTGAGCAGGCCCTGGGACAGGGGCGAGAAGGGAACGATACCCACGCCGTTTTCCTCACAGATCTCCATAATTTCATCCTCAATATACCGGTCCACCATATTGTACTGAGGCTGAATCACAGACAAGGGCCGGTAGCCGTGCTTCTGAATCAGGCCGAGCGCCTTGGTAATCTGAACCGGGCTCCATTCGCTGACCCCGTAGTACAGAATTTTCCCCTGGGCCACCATATCGCTCAGAGTTTCCAGAGTTTCCTCCATACAGGTTTCCGGATCAAACCGGTGGCAGAAATAGAGATCCAAATAATCCACCTGCAGATTTTTCAGAGACTGGTTCAGCTGTTCCACAATGTGCTTCCGGGAAAGCCCCCGGTCGTTGGGACCGTCTCCCACTGGGAAAAACACCTTGCTGGAAACCACGTAGGAGCTTCTCCGAAATTCTTTCAGAATATTTCCCAGGAAAACCTCCGCCTGACCGCCGCTGTAAGCGTCGGCACAGTCAAAAAAGTTTACGCCGCTGTCGTAAGCCCGGCGCAGAACCTCCTTCGCGGTATCGCAGGCCTCCCGGCCCTTCAGATCCGTCATCCAGCTTCCAACGGCCACCTCGCTGAGCTTCAGCCCGCTGCGGCCCATTCTTCTGTATTGCACTATGACATCCTCCTTATTTCCTTTCGGTTTACGCGATTGCTTGCGGCTTCGGTCAGCTGCTGCGTTCCGGCTTGGTGTAACGCAGCACCGCCTCGTGATGCGGCCGGATCGAGCCGTCGGCCAGCAGGAAGGGCATATATCCTGCCTCTCCGGGCCGGCAGTTTCCGTCCGGACGGGACCGGTCTCCGGTGACGACCTTTCCCTCGCACAAATGCCAGGCCAGCCATCCGATGCTTCGGCTTTCCAGCGCATCCAGGGTTTGCCTGACGATCTCCCCGCGCACCTGGTCGTTTAGGCTGCCCTGACAGGTTTCCGTACAGAGCAGAGGCTTCTCCAGCCGGTTCGCAACGTCTATGTAAGCATCTGTGAACTGTAAAAAGCCCTCGTCCCAATACTCGGCGTAGGGGTGGAAGGAAATCACATCCAGGCTGCGGTAAAGCTCCTCCAGCGCCTGGTCTGCCGGGCCTGCAAAGCCCATAGTGACCGGCTGGCTGGGAGAAATCCGGCGGATCTCAGCAAGGCATTCCTGCCAGTAGCGGATTTCCAGTCTCTTGATCTCCTGGATTGCGTTCTCCTCCAGCGGCAGAAGCGCGTAATAAAAAGGCTCGTTGCAGAGATCCCACATCAGAATCCGGGAATCATTCCGGAATTCTCCCAGGAAGGAGCGCAGATACTCCCGGTTGGCCCCGGACAATGGCATCATTACGGTGGTCAGGTCCAGTTCTCCTACGGGATAATCCGTATCCACCCAGCGGTTAAAAAGCACAGGCATGACCAAAATACCATAGCTTTCCGCGGCGGAAAGCAAGGCTCTGAAATCAGAGAGAAACCTTGGGGCGCTTCTCTGCCAGCTCACATTGCTGACCCACACCCGTACGCAGCTGGCTCCCAGGTTCTGGGCGCCCTTTAACTCCCTTTTGACGGTTTCCAAATCAAATCTGTCCATCACATCGTTTAAAACCATAGCATAGGACGGCCAGTAGTTAAAGCCCTTGACCTCAGAATAGGGATTATTGTTCAGCATCATTTCTTTTTCACCTCATCATTAAGCTTTTTGGGGTTCTAACGCTCTCTTAGCCGAATGCGCCAAAAGATAAAAAGCCTGCGCCTCCGCGGAATTTCCGGGCCGGTCAAAACCGGGTGAGGCGCAGGCGCTGTTGACAAAGCCCTGTTCATCCACATACCGCTCTAAAAGCTCCAGCACCCGGTCGGCATCCCTTTTCTCCTCGGCAGGCACCACAAGGGCGCTGATTCCCTGATAAACAGTATAGCACATCATCAGGGATGCTGTCACCTCGGGGAACGTGGACGTGTCGTCCAAAACGTCGTGAAACCGGCCGTCTTCCCGCAAATAGTTCTTCATGGCCTTCAGCAGGCGGTTCAGCCGCTCACCCAGCGTTTTTTTGGTTTCACCGTCCTCCGGCGGAAGAAGCCTGCACGCTAGGGCTAAGGCCCCGGCCATCCATCCCTGGCCGCCGCCCCAAAGCTCCCGGCGGCAAAAGCTGTTCCCGTCCTCATCCCAAAATTGGCGGTAAAGCCCGGTTTTGGAATCATAATGCCTCCGGTGAAACAGCTCCGCCTGCTGAGCCGCGAACCCGGCCCTTCCTGCCGCCGCTAAAGGCGGAAGAATGTGATAAATTCCGTCGATCATCATTTTCCGGCTGCCCGGGTTATGATACAATTGGCCGGAGGCGCCCCGGGGGGCGGAAAACTCCAGCCAATCAGCCAGTCTCTGCAGGGCCGCCCAATAAGCGCGGTCCCCAGTATATTGATAAGCGTAATAAAGGGGCAGTCCGTTGGCCCCGCAGTCAACGGAATCCATCGCCGGATTAGTAATCCCCAGCAGGCCCTTCCCGTCGGAGCGGCGCAAGGCCTCCCGGACCATAAGCATCCCGATGTCAGGCCGCCCGTACTCAAAAAACGCCTGTGCCGCCACTCCTTGCTCCCAGGACATGCGCTGCATGGCCAGCAGAGCCTGGGCAGAATTTTTCAAATTTTGATTCATCCCGATTAATCCTTCATTCCGCTGGTGGCCACGCTGGCGATGAAATACTTCTGGAAGAAAGCGTACAGAACCATCAGCGGCAGAATGGAGATCAATGCACCGGCCAGCTGAGGGCCGTAATAGGTGGTGCTTCTCTCCCCCACGAACAGCGCCAGTCCGGCGGAGAGGGTTCTCATCTTGGTTTCCGTGGTCATCATCAGGGGATACAGAAGATCGTTCCAGTTGTTCATCAGATGGAAAATACCCAGGGTCATCAGGCCCGGCACCACCAAAGGCAGGAAGATCCGGAAGAAAATACCGATTTCGCTTAAGCCGTCGATTCGGGCGGCCTCGCCCAGCTCATGAGGCTGCTGAGCGAAATAGGAGCGCATCATAAACACACCGAACGCGGTGGTGGCCTTGGGCAGAATCAGGCCCATATAGGTATTTAATAGTCCCAAATAGTTGGATTCCAAAAAGAGCGGAATCATCATGACCTGGAACGGCACCATCATGGTCAGCAAAACGACGACGAACAGAAAATTCTTTCCCTTAAAGTCCAGCTGGGCGAAGGCGTATCCCGCCGCAGAGTCGAACACCAGAGCCAGACCGGTCGCGCCCAAGGCAAAAATCACCGTATTGGCGATATACTGCAGAAAGGGAATCGCATCAAAAATGCGCTGGAAGGATTTCATGCTGAAATGCTCGCCGAATACGGTAGGCGGGAAGGATAAAATCTCCTTTTCCAGCTTAAAGGAGCCGGCGACCAGCCAGATAATGGGAAACAGCACCACGATCAGCAAAACCGCGATGCAGATATATTTGATAGTGCCTAATACAATATCTTCTTTTGTCTTTTTCATAATCTGTGCACCTTCCTAATCCTTAGACATAAACATCTTCTTATAGACCGGCACGGCTAGGATTAAAATAGCGATCAGCAGCAGGACCGACATGGCGCTGGCGTAGCCCAGGTCGAAGGGGTCGCGGAAGCCCGTCTTATAGATGTAGAACACTAAGGTTTCGGTTGTATACTGGGGACCGCCCTGGGTGGTGACGAACACCTGGTCAAATACCTGCAGGGCGCCGATCAGGTTGGTGATGATGCAGAAGCCCAGGTTGGGCAGAATTCCCGGCAGAGTGATATAGAAGAACTGCTGCACCTTGGAGGCGCCGTCGATCCGGGCGGCCTCGTAGTAGCTCTGGGACACGCCCTGGATGCCCACCACGAGAATCGACATGGTATAGCCGAAGTTTTTCCAAACCGTCATGGCGATGATCGTGCCCATCGCGGTGGAAGCGTTTCTGAAAAAGGTGGCGTCCGGGAAGCCCAGCATACCGCAGAGATAGGGAATATAGCCGATGGTTTCATCTAAAAGAAGACCGAACATAACGCCAGTGGCGGCGGTCGAGATTACAACAGGAATGAAGAGAATGGTGCGGGAAAATTTATTGAAAAACGTCGAGCTCACCAGGGCGTTAGCCACCAGCAGTCCTACCACGATCTGGAGCACCATTTCTATAATCGCGAAAAGCAGAGTGTTTTTCAGTGCGTTCCAAAAGCGTTCGTCCTGAAACGCGCGGACAAAGTTATTAAATCCATCGAAATGAACGTCGCTGAAGTAGATGTCCATGTGCATAAAGCCGATTACAATAGAAGCGCAGAGCGGAATAAAAGCAAAAATAAAAAGGAGCACTAACGATGGCAGTATAAAGATATAGGCGGCCCGGCCGGGACGGTTCCAATATCTGTCTAATTTTTTCAGCAAAGCTGGCATCCCCCTTTGGTAAAATTTGAGGTTTGCCCCAAGATAAGGCGTTAGCCTCCAACTAGAGCAAACCTCGCCACTTATTCTGATTATTTCTCAGTCGCTAAAATTCCATCGATTTCCTCAGAAGCCTTGGTCAGCTCGGCCTGGGCGTCGTTTCCGGCCATGATGTTTTCTACCATGGGGAACAGCACGTCGCTTTGAATCTGCTGGCCAGTGGTCAGGCCTACGCAGGAAACCTCGCCGTAGTCCTCCATCTGGGAGAAGATGCTGACATATTCGTCATTCTTGATGTCCTCGTTTTCAACAAGAGACTTGATGAACGGAGGATAGCCGTTCTTCAGGCACCACTCAGAGGCAATTTCAGGAGTATACCAGTAAGCGATGTACTCATAAGCGGCTTCCACCTGATCGTCGGGAGTGGACTTCGGCACGGCAAAGCCGTATTCTTCGGCAACGCCGATGGTGTCCTTCTTGCCGGCAGGCATACCGGTTACGCCGAAGTTAATCTCATTGTCTCTCAGACCGGTGGAGAGCCAGGGGCCGTTTACATACATACCCAGCTGGTCGGCCATCATGATGTTATCCAGGTCGGCGCCGGTATTGTTGGCGGGAGTAAAGCCCTTCTGGGCGATATCCTGGATCCACTTCAGGGTTTCCAGGTTCTCCGGGCTGTCCAGCACGGATTTCATGTTTTCAGTATCAAAGAAGTCTCCGCCGTTGGAACGCATGATGGAATAGAACCACGGCACAGCGCCGCTGGTGGGGAAGCCGATTCCGTATACGTTCTTCGAAGGATCGGTGATCTGCTCGGCCATGGTGTATACCTCATCCCAGGTGGTGGGCGGGGTCTCCGGATCTAAGCCGGCGGCCTCAAACAGGTCCTTGTTCCAGTACAGGTAAGTGGAATACCAGTGGAAAGGAAGCATGATCTGCTTTCCATCGTACTGCAGGGCGGTGATGGATTCCTCCATAAAGTCGTCCTTATCCACGCCGGTCTTCTCCCAGAAGTCAGACAGGTCTCTCATGGTGTCGTTCTTGCCATGGGTGCCTACCTGCAAATTAAACTGGAAGGTGAGGGCGGGGGCGTTGCCGGTAGAAAGGGCGGTGGCCAGCTTCTCGGTCAGAATGTCGGCACCCATAGCGTCAAACTCTACGGTGATGCCGTTATCCATCTCGTTGAAGCGGTTGGTAATGTCACGGGCATATTCGCCGTCAGGACCGGTGAAGGAAGTCCAGAACTGAATGGTAACGGGCTCTTTCTGAGCGTCGCCGCTGGAAGCCTCTGTGCTGGAAGCGCCGCTGGTGGCATCGCCGCTGCTGGCGGGGGAATTGGTGTTGCAGGCGCTGAAAGCAGTTACCGCTAACAGGGCCGCCAGGATGCCGGAAACAAGTCTTTTCATTTTTGCTCCTCCTTTTAGATGTTTGGGGTCTTATAGATTAGTGGACGAGAGAGTTTTAAGCAAAATAAAACAAAAAAGGCTGTTATTTATGCCTTTTTAGCACAATAACAGCCTAGAATCTATTGTCCGCTAAAGTATGGTCATACGGATCATATTCCAGGAATGCTTCTTCAGCACCGCTGAAAGGTGGCCGTTTTCCATACTGGATGCGCCGTTGCTCTTCGGAGCCACGGTATCGGGATGCTCCTCTGTGTTTTCCGCCTTCATATCGTCATGATCCAGCACAATATGCCTTTCGACCCGGAAGCCCTCGTACTGTCTCAGGTCGCAGGCCAGGGTAATGTCATCCTCCAGGCTCTTATTGACGGCAAACAGGGACAAGGAGCCGTCGTCGCACTCCACCATTACAGCGTCTAGATAGGGAACATCGCCGTTGTTTTTCGTGGTATAAAGGGGAGAATCCACCAGGGTCTGCAGAACGCGGCCCCGTCCATAAATGCTGGTATAGTAATAAGGATAGTAAATGGTCTGCCGCCAAGCGCCCTTGTCGCTGGTCATAATAGGAGCGATCACGTTTACCAGCTGAGCCAGGCAGGCGATCTTTACACGGTCCGCGTGGCGGAGCATGGTGATCAGCATCTCGCCTACCAGCAGGGCGTCCTCAAAGTTGTAAATATCCTCCAGCTGGCGGGGCGCCTTGGTCCAGCGCTCGATCTTTTTATCCGCCTCCTTGGAATGGTACCATACGTTCCATTCGTCAAAGGACAGGTTGATTTTCTTGCTGCTGCGCTGCTTCGCCTGCTCGGCGTCACAGAGGGAAACCACCTGGCTGATGAACCGATCCATCGCCGTGCTGTTTGCCAGGAACTCGGCGGTGTCGTTATCGTAATTGTCGTAATACTGGTGCATGGAAATGTAGTCCACCACGTCGTAGCACTCCTTCAGCACGTCGCTTTCCCAAACGCCGAAGGTGGGCATTGTCCACAAGGAGGAGCCGCAGGCCACCAGTTCGATTTCAGGACACATCATCTTCATGACCCGGCCGGTCTCCGCCGCCAGGCGTCCGTATTCGTAAGGCGTTTTCCGTCCGATCTCCCAGGGGCCGTCCATTTCGTTGCCCAGGCACCAAAGCTTGATGTCGTGGGGCTGCTCTACGCCGTGGCTGCGCCGCAGGTCACTGTAATAGGTTCCCTTCGGCAGATTGCAGTATTCCAACAGGTTTTTGGCGTCGTCCACGCCGCGGGTTCCCAAATTGACCGCCATCATGATTTCAGTTTCCGCCTTCTTTGCCCAGTCGGCAAATTCGTTCAGGCCGAACTCATTGGTCTCAATGGCGAACCAGGCTAATTCCGGCCTCGCAGGCCTCAGCTCCTTGGGTCCCACGCTGTCCTCCCAGTGGAAGCAGGATACAAAGTTTCCGCCCGGATAGCGAACCACCGGAACCTGCAGCTGCCGAACCAGCTCCATTACGTCCTTACGCATTCCCTCCTTATCGGATAAGGGACTGCCCGGCTGGTAGATGCCGCCGTATACGGCCCGGCCCAGATGCTCGATGAAAGAGCCGAAAATGCGCTTGTCAACCTCTCCCACCTGGAAGTGCCGATCAATATGTAGCTTCGCTTGCTTCATTAGGGAATCCAACCTTTCTAAACTTCAAAAATGGTCCTGCCCTCCTGGTCCTTCCTTTGCGTTTCTCAGGACGGCACTTTTTAAGGCTCATTTAGGATTATCGATAATCCTGACTATAGAATAACGTTAACCTCCTAATTTGTCAATACCTTTTCTGTAAATAATGGATATTTTAACGATAAAAAATTTTTTATGGTTCAAAATTCAAACAAATCATGGCGAAAAAAGACCCCGAACGAAGCACTAAATTGAGAAGCCGGAGGCCCAAAGAAAAGCGCCGCCGTTCCGGGATTTTTTCTTTGTTTCTCCCTCCCGGCGGGCGGCAGCTTTTCACTTTCTTTTCCGCCCGCTCCCCGGGAGAAAACCCCCGCCCAGCGGACCAACGCCCTTATTGACAATTTTATCTTTTGTGCTATATTGAAACCAATTTCGTGTACGAGCACAACAGGAACGCCGGCGGACTGGCTCTGAAAACGCCGGCGGCCTCAATCACACTAACCGGGATGGAGAGATGATTTGATGAAAGCAAAAATTACCGTCAACCGTGAAAAAGTACAGGGGGAGGTCAGCCCCCTGCTTTTCGGCCACTTTATGGAGCACGCCTTCGGCAATATTTACGGCGGCGTGTACGATCCCGGCCATCCCCTCTCCGATGAGGATGGCTTTCGCACAGACGTGCTGGAGCTGCTGAAGGAGGTCAAGGTGCCCATTCTGCGGTATCCGGGCGGAAACTTTGTCTCCAACTATCACTGGGAGGATGGCGTCGGCCCAAAGGATGACCGCCCAAAACGTTTTGACTTTGCCTGGGGCGTTTCAGAAAGCAACCAGTTCGGCACTGTGGATTTTATCAAGCTTTGCCGCAAGGTTGGGGCCGAACCGCTGATCTGCGTCAATATGGGCAGCGGAACCGCTGAGGAGGCCATGCACTGGGTGGAGTACTGCAACGGCACTCTGGACACCTATTACGCCAATCTCCGCCGTTCCCACGGCTACGAGGAGCCCTTCGGCGTGAAATTCTGGGGGCTGGGCAACGAGATGTACGGCCCCTGGCAGATGGAAAACCAGACCGCGGCGGAATATGCCGATTCCGCGGTTCAATTTGCCAAGGCCATGAAAGCGGTAGATAAGAGCATCCGCCTGGTAGCCTGCGGCATGGAGCAGGACGCCGAATGGAACCACACGGTGGTGAAGCGGCTCGCTCCCTATATCGACCTGATTTCCGCCCATTACTACGGCCTGGGCTGGGAGGATTTCGGGGATGTATCGGAAAAATATGAGGAATCCCTGTATATTCCCTATCAGATCGACGAGCGCCACAAGCTCACCCTGGCCTCCATTATCACGGGCCAGAACGGCGTCAAAAACGAGATCAAGGTGGCCTGGGATGAGTGGAATATGTTCGGCTGGAATTTCAGCACCGTCAACCAGGATGAGACCTACAGCCTCCACGACGCCATCATCACCGCTTTGATCCTCAATTGGCTGGTGAGGAACTGCGACACGGTGAAAATGGCCATGTATTCCACCTTTGTGAATATTACCGGCGCCCTCCATGTCACCAAGGAGGGCTGTCTCAAGAGAACGCCTTACTATGTGTTCCAGATGCTGGCTAACCATACCGGCTCCCAGCTGGTCCGCGCCGATGTAGACTGCGACAGCCGCATTACCGTCCACGATGTCCGCCGCCTGCCCTTCGGCATCAACATCGACAAGAAAAATCACGTTGTGACCGATAAGGTCATCGATCAGGACATCCCCGCCATAGACGCGGTGGCCACGGCCGGAGACGGCGCGGTTTATCTCTCCGTTGTGAACCAGTCCCTCACCGAAGACTGCCTGCTCACCCTGGACATTCCGGGGCTTTCCGGAAAGGCTGTGGAAAAGCTGGAGCTTTACAGCGATTCCATTCGGGACGCCAATACAGCGGATCAGCCGGAGCGCGTTACTCCGGCAAGCTCTATCCTGGACGGCGGCCAGCCGGTCCCGATCCGGAAGCATTCTGTCAACGTCATCGTAATCCCTCAATAAGCTCCGCCCGGCGGCCGCCAAGCCAAAGCCGTCCAAAGCCGCGGAAGCCCTCCTCTGCTGAAAGCCATGAAGGCCGGCAGGCGCCGGCGCAAAAACTGTGCAGACAGGGTCTGACGTCTCTGTCAGGGCGCCTTGCCTCCGCTTTGGTTCCGTGCGGATCCTTCCGCAATGCTCCTCCTGTTTTCTTAAGAACAATCGATAAAAATTTGTTGTAAATTCCATAAAAACAGCGCCTGAACTTTGTCTTGCGCCGTTGAGACAGGGATGTTATTATAAACATGTCAAATGCAAAAAAATACAGCAGGAAGCAATTTTTATACTTCCCAAAATAGAAAAAGAGAGGATTATCTTGGAACCAGTCCGTGTAACATTGAAAGATATTGCCAACGAGTGCGGTTACTCTGTGAACACCGTATCCCGGGCGCTTCGGGGCGACACCAAGCTTTCGGAGCAAACCCGGAAAAAAATTCAGCAAACCGCCAAAGAAAAGGGATACATCCGCAACAACCTGGCCTCCAGCCATATCATCGCCGTGATTGTGAACGATATCCGAAACCAGCACTTTACCTCCATGATCAGCGAAATCGAGCTTTTTCTGCGCCAGGCCGGATACGATATGATGATTTTGTGTACCCAGCTTGAGGAACAGGGCAGGCAGATCGGCACCCAGATGGTCCACGTGGCTATTTCCCAGTCAGTAGATGGGATTCTGTATTTCCCTTACAGCGACGATAAACCCGTGGTGGCTTTTCTCGAACAAAGCGGCGTGCCTTTCGTATTGGTGGACCGTTGGATTCCCGGCGTCTCCGCTGATTTAGTCCGGTGCGACGATGTCTCCGGAGGGTATCTGGCCGGCAGGCACCTTTTAGAACTGGGCCACAAAAGGTTCGCTTATATCCGCGGGCCGATGAACAACAGCGCCCAGGTGGACCGGGAAGCGGGCTTTTTAAAAAAGCTGAAGGAGGCCGGGATCCCTGACAGCGATATCCGCGTCATCGGCTGCGGCGATATGGATAGCGCTATCAAGAACAACGCCATAATGGAGCTGCTGAATCCACTGGACTATACCGCCATCCTGGCGTTTAACGATGAAATCGCCTACCGGATTATCAACACCTTCCGTACCGCCCACGTAAAAATTCCAAAGGATATTTCCCTGATGGGCTTCGACCACATCCGGAAATACGTGCCCTATCACGCGCCGCTGACCAGTATTTTCTGCGCTCAGGAATACAATATTGGAGAAATCGCCGTAGATCTGCTGCTGGAGCGGATCACCAACCCCGATATGCCAAAGCAGGCCAGGGTGCTTCCGGTGAAAATTTATAATGAGGGGACTACCGGCGCCCCCAGAAAGCTTCTATAACAGCCGGCAGTTCTTGTTTTTACAATTGCTGGAGGATTTTGAGTTTATGAAAAATTTTTCTTCTAAATTATTCGCTTCACAACAGGCAGAAAGGCTGCTTCCTCCCCAGCGCAGGGTAAAGGCTGTGCTGGATACGGACGCCTACAATGAGATCGACGACCAATTTGCTATCCTATACGCCATGCTGTCACCGGAAAAAATCGACCTGCAGGCGATTTACGCCGTCTTATTTTATAACGGCCGCTCCTCCTCTCCGGCGGACGGAATGGAAAAAAGCTATCAGGAAATTTTAAAGATCTGCGGCTTGACCGGCCGCGATCCGGAAGGCTTCGTCTTCCGTGGCTGCCGAGCGCCCTTGGAAGGTCCGGAGCTTCCCCAGGAAGGCGAGGCGGTAAACGACCTGATCCGAAAAGCCCGCCAGGCTTCCCCGGATGACCCTCTCTATGTCATCGGGATCGGCGCCTGCACCAATATTGCCAGCGCGATCCTCAAATGCCCCGAGATCATCGAAAATTTGGTGGTGGTCTGGCTGGGCGGCAACACCAGAGACTGGGTCTACCCCAGTGAGTTTAACCTAAGCCAGGACCTGGCCGCCGGCCAGGTTTTGTTCGACTGCGGCGTACCCCTGGTGCAGATTCCCGCCTTCGGGGTTACCAATTTTCTCATCACCACGGTTCCCGAGCTGGAGGCCTGCCTCGCGGGAAAAAATAAAATCTGCGATTACCTGGTGGACAACGTAAAGGCCTATTCCAACGATCACTTCGCCTGGTCCAAGGCAATCTGGGATGTAGGAGCCGTTGCCTATCTGGTGAACAGCGGCTGGACCCCCTCCTCCCTGATTCACGCGCCGGTGGTGGTTTCCGACCACTCCTACGCTTTTGACGAGCGGCGCCATTTTATCCGCAGCGTTCAGCGTATGGACCGGGACGCTATTTTCCGGGACCTTTTCACTAAGCTGGGAAGCTGCCATGAGCGTTTCCCCCAGGCCGCAAAAAAATAAAGCTCCCCCTTAAAAAGGCTTCAAGAGCGCTTAATGGGCAGACGGAATGGAAAGGCCCTCGTTCGGATCGGGTATTCCCCTGCGCTGCTTTCGCCGGCGTCCGTCCGGAATCGAGGCGCGCTCCGCCAAAAGAAAGGATTTGATCCTATGCGTTTGAAAATAAATCAAAAACGGGTTCTCGGCAAACGAGACCCAATGATCTACGGACATTTTATCGAGCATTTCCACCGCCAAATTTACGGCGGGCTTTACGATCCGAAAAGCCCCTTCTCCGATGAAAAGGGGCTTCGGCTGGATGTGCTGGAGGCCATGCGTAAAATCAAAGTGCCTGTTTTGCGATGGCCCGGCGGCTGCTTTGCCTCATCCTACCATTGGAAGGACGCCGTAGGTCCTGAAAGAAAACCGTATTTCGACAAAGCCTGGCGTGTGGAGGAATCCAACGCCTTTGGCACCGACGAATATATGGATTTATGCGAAAAGCTGGGCTGCCAGCCTTATATCTGCACCAACGCGGGAACCGGCACCTCAGAGGAAATGAGCGACTGGGTGGAATACTGCAACCTGGAGCGGGAGGGCCGCTACGCCAAATGGCGCAGCGAAAACGGCCATCCCAGGCCCTACGGCGTAAAGTACTGGAGCATCGGCAATGAAAACTACGGCGACTGGGAGATCGGCGCAAAATCCGCTCAGCAGTGGGGAAGGCTGGTGAAGGAATCGGCTAAAATGATCAAGCACATCGATCCCACCACCGAATTAACCGCCGCGGCTCTCACCGACCTGGATTGGAACATCAGCCTTCTGAAAAACTGCTCCGATTTTCTGGACTGGATTTCCATTCATGAATACTGGGATCCGCTGCAGGAGAAAAACCAGTGCGCCACCTATGAGGAAGCTATGGCCTACACCAATCACGTGGATGATTCCATCGAAAATATCCAAGGTCTGCTCACCGCTATGAATCTAAAGGGAAAAATCAAAATAGCGTTTGACGAGTGGAATCTGCGGAGCTGGTATCACCCCAACGTATTCCACCAGCCTATGGGAGTAACCAAGGAGGAATATCTTACTCCCCGGGATGAAAACGACCAAAACGCTACCTACACCATGGCTGACGCAGTATTCAGCGCCTGTTTCTTAAACGCCTGCAACCGCCACTGCGACGTAGTGAAAATGGCAAACTTCGCCCCCACGGTAAACACAAGAGGCTGTATTTTTACCTATGACGAGGGAATCGTTCTGCGGTCCACCTATCACGTGTTCGACCTCTACGTAAACCTGCTGGGCGATACCGTAGTGGACTGCTGGTGTGAGGATGCTCCAAAAATGACAGTAAAAAGCAAGGCCGGCGCACTGGAGGAAATCCAGATCATCGACGCCCTGGCCACCATGAAGAAGGACTCCGCCATATTGTCCCTGGTGAACAAGGATCCCGGCAGCGGCCGCGCACTGGATGTTGATTTTGGCGCCGCTCCCAAGGAATACCGGCTTCACACTCTTACCGGAAAAGCAGCGGATTCTTATAATGATATCGGGAAAAACGAAATTTTCCCTGTGGCCTCTCAATGGCTGCCCTTTGATGGCAGCTCTCTGACCCTGCCGCCACACTCTGTAACCATTGCGGAGTATCGGTTCTAAATGGCAGGCAGTCCGTCACGGCTGGCGGACTGCCCGCTCCCTTCCGGGCACATGCTTCCAAACGGCGTCTAACAGCGCCGGGGTTCGGTGCGTCAGGGGGCAAGCGAAGGCCATACGCCGGGGGCGGGTATTGACGAGCCGGGAGCGCTGCAGGCGAAAGTGTTTGCCGGCGGCTCCGTCTTACCCTTTTGCAGGGGAAAAACTATCACAAATAACTGTCCGCGCCGCCCGCACTGCCGCCGAAGCAGCTCTATCGCTATCGATTTTCACTTTGCGGGAACCGCTATTGCCATTTGCTTCCCTCTCAGCTGGAAGCAAAAACACCTATCTTCCCTGTGGGCTCCAGGGAAGATAGGTGTTTTTCTGTGTAAAAGGGACTGCCCGCCTTTTTTCTGAGGCCCCAGGCTATGAGGCTGCGGCGGAACAAGCGCTGAACGGCTTGCGGCTTTGCTTATTCTTTTTCCACGGCTTCGCCTGCCCCGGCTGGCTCCACCGAAACTGGTTTTTCCCCTGCTTTCGCTCTCCGTGCCAGCAGCCAAATACCAATGGGAAGGAGGATCAGGCTGATCCATTGGGAGGTAGAGAAAACCCAAAGAATTCCCCGCTCGTAATCGTACCTTAAAAACTCTAACACAAACCGGATCACCGCGTAGGCGATGACATAAGCGCCCAGAATCCTGCCCTGAGGCCTGGGCTTTCCGGCGAACCAGAGCAGGAAGAAAAACAGCAGGAAATTCAAGCCGGCCTCCACCAGCTGCACCGGGAACAGCGGTATCCCGTTGGGCGCTACCGGTGAATTGGTAAAAGCGATGCCGATGGGCGGGTCAAAGGGGATCCCGTAGCAGCATCCGCCGCAGAAGCATCCGATCCGGCCGAAAGCATGAACCAGCGGAACCGAGGGGATCAGCAGCTCTACCGACTGCCAGAAATCCATTTTAAAGTGATGGGTATACCACCACATGGCCAGCACCGCGCCGATCAGGCCGCCGTAAAACACAAAGCCATTGGTGAACAGCAAATTGATCGCCTCCAGGCTGGTAAAAATCTCCTGGAAATGCTCGATCAGATCCGGCAGAATGGTAATAAGATATAAAATTTTGGCGCCTACTCCCACGCCGATCAGGGCGAAAAAGGAAAGGAATAAGGTATCCTCCACCGGAAAATTCCTGCGCTTTGCCCGGATCAGCGCCACGCCGATGCCGGCCACCGCCCCTATCAGGATGCAGAGGCCGTAGGTGCCAATATTCAGCGAACCCACATGAATAAACGGAAACATAGCTGTTTTCACCTAGCTTTCAAAATAAATCGGGCGACCAAAGGTCAAGAGGGAATCGGGACAAAGAAAAAGCGAAGAAGAAATCTTCCTCGCTTTTCCATATGTTCTTCAACGATGCTGCTAACTGCTGTGGAAATTAAGCAAGATAGCTCAAGGAACCGGCGCTGCCCAAAGCACAGGCGGTGCAGGCAAAGCAAGCGATGAAAGTGATGACGCACAGGCCCAGAGCCACAGCGGAAAGAACGATGCCGGCGGTGGCCATGCCACAGGGCTGCTTCTTCTTCGCCATAACGCCTAAGACCAAGCCTACGATACCAGTGATGATGCCGATAAAAGCAAAGTAACCGAAGAAAATACATACTGCGGAAACAATGCCCAGTACCAGCGAGGCAACAGCCATACCGTTAGTTTGTTTTTGTTCCATAAAAATATTCCCTCCTAAATTCTACACTTTAATAGACATACCATTTCAGGCTATTATCATGCCTTAACCCGCATGATAATGGCCTTTTTTGATTGCTATTCCCATAAAACCGGCTGTCCATTAAACTGTAACAAAAAGTTCATAATTTATTATAAAGAACTGACATGAAAAAAGCAACTACTTTTTTCACAAATTTGGATTTTTATAAAATTTCGTGATTATGCACGTCCCATGCGGTATTTTACTGGAGAAATCCCATAAATGCGCTTAAATACCTGGCTGAAATACAGAGGATTTTCATAGCCTACCGCCTTGCTCACCTCAGAAACCGGCAGTTCCGTTTCGGACAGCAGCTCGCAGGCTTTTTCCATCCGTTTCGAGGTCAGATACTTGATGGGAGAAACCCCCGTCTGCTCCTTGAACAAATGGGAAAGGTAATGCTTGCTGATATAAACCGTTTCCGAAAGGGAATCCAGCGTGATGGGAGACGTAAAATTCTGATCCAGATATTCCTTGATTTTCTGACACTCCTGGCTGAGGGCCGCCTCGTCCTCCGGATTGATTCGGATCAGGCGCATCACCAAAACCAGCAGCGCCGACACCAGCCCCTGGGAAATCTCCTGATAAAATTCGATCTGGCTGGAGGTCTCCTGCAAAAGCTCCCGTAAATAAATATCCATTTTATACCGGTATTCCCCACAGGAAAGCACCCGGTACTTTTCCTGGGAAAGGCACCCGGCGGGCAGGCCAGGCACGGCGAAATCACGGATCGCCAAAAAAATCAGGCGCAGAGGCGCTTTCGCGTCTGACCTCTCCTCATGGAGGGTGCCCGGATTCACCACCACCAGGTCTCCCGGCGCCAAACGGAATTTCTTCCCCTCTAAAATCGCTTCTCCCGCACCGCCGGCCACGTATAAAATTTCACAAAAATCATGGCTGTGCTGTATATTAAACCAATTAGGGGCGTCCTCCAGCAGCCCGGTATAAATCAGCTCCGGCTGAACCAAGCTCTCCCGCTCAGACCGTTTCACGTAAAAATGCTCATGGGCCATTCCAGCAACTCCCCTGTATCAAGAATAAAAATCAGCCGATTCCATGCCGTCCGGCAATAAACCGCCGAAATGCCGGAAGGCCTTCCCGGACCGGAAGCGGCTCCGGCATTTCGGCGGAGAGCTCTGGCGAGCCGCTTTTCCGCAAGAGCGTCACTCCGGAGCGCCAGGCTTCTTTACAAGCCGTTTGGGGCGGACGCTTTCTAAGCCGCTTTCCCGTTTCCCCCGCGGCAGCTTATTCCACAATCGCCGTGGCGCCCGCCTTCCGGTCAGGCGCTTTGGCCCCGCCCAGGGCGGTGCCAATGGCGCAGCAGGCGTACACGTCGTGATCCTCCGGCACCCCGAACGCCGTCAGCAGCTTTCGCACGCCGGCGTCGCCGCAGGTGTCCTTCAGCTGGTTGATCCACACGGTGCCCAGCCCCATGGAATGGGCCGCCAGCATCATATTTTCCATAGCGCAGGCGCAGTCCGCCATGCCGTTCGCGTAACCCCTGGTATTGCTGGCAATAATAAAGGCGGGCGCGTGGTAAAAGGAATAATCCTCCGACTGGGGCGCTCCCAGCGCTTTTTTTACGGCGGCCGCCAGCTTCTGCACCTTTTCCGGATCAATAATTCCGGTGAGCCTCCAGGTCTGGCGGTTCATGGCGCTGGGCGCCCAGGCGCCCGCGTTAAGTATTTCCGCCATCGTCTCTTTGGAAACCGCCTTGTCCTCATACCGGCGGATGCTTCTTCTTTCCAGTATATTTAAAATGATATCGTTCATACTGACAGCCCCTTTCTCATTTTTCTATTTTTCATATTTTTGCAGTATTATTATACCATTCTTTTTTAAATATTGGTATCTAAATTTGCCAACTATTTTTTTGCTTGACTGGATTTTTCCGGGCACACTAATGCAGGAGGGAAAACCTTCTGTAAAAAAGCATTCAAATTTTGGAGGAAACAATCATGAATAAGAATACCATCGGGCTCATGAAGGGAATCGGCACCGGCCTGGCAGCCGGCATGATGGTGGGCTATGTCGGCTCCCAGCTGATGAGCAATCAAAAGCAGGTCAAGAAGAAGGCCAGCAAGGCCGCCCACGCGGTGGGTAATCTGATCGACGACGTCCAGTATATTTTTAAAGGATAGCCCGCCGGAAAGCAGCCGCCGGGCCCGGTACTGCGCCGGGTCCAGCGGTTCTTTTTCTTTCCTGCTCTCTTTTTGGTTCTCTTTGAAAGGCTCGGCTCCCCGGCCGAGGGAGAAAAGTCTTTGCTTTCAGCCTGGGCCGAGGCGGAAAAGCGCGTTCTGCGGAACGCCGCGCCACGCGCGAAGCGCCGTTTGCGCGCCTCGGAGGACAGCCCATGCAGAAGGCGGAAGCTCCAGCGCCTGTAAAATGCCTGACGGTATCCTTCCCTGCCGGAGCATGGTCCCGTTTCTTACGCTGATGTAAGAGAAAGTTCATACCAAATCCATTGAAAAGGCAGGAATTTAATGGTAAGATAACAAAGTAACCGCTTACATAATCTTTGGATTTTATCCTATTCCGAAAGGGAGAAGCGCCCTATGAAGCTGAAACAATGCCTGTGCGTCTTTCTCAGCCTGCTGTTCGCCGTTTCCTTGGCGGGCTGCAGGGAAAAGACCGATCCTATCTACGAGCAGACCATTCAATATAATTTAGAGAGCGAGCCAAGCTCTCTGGATCCGCAGATCGCCGACGACCAGTCGGCCCAAATCGTAATCATGAGCCTGTTTGAGGGCCTGACCCGCATCGGCCCTGACGGGGAAGCCCAGCCAGGGGTCGCGGAGCGGTGGGAGCATAACGGAGACTACACCGCCTTTACCTTTTATCTTCGCGAGGACGCCTGCTGGACCGACGAGGATGAAACCCCGGTGACAGCCGCTGACTTTGTATTTGCCTTCCGCCGGGCGCTGAACCCCGGTACCGGCTCCGACCTGGGCAGGACTCTTACCTGCATTGCCAACGGACAGCAGGTGCTGGACGGGCAGGCGGATCCCTCCGAGCTTGGAGTGACGGCATTGGATTCCAAAACCCTAAAAATAGACTTAGCCTATTCCTATGAGGATTTTCCAAAGCTGATGGCTTCTTCCGCCGCCATGCCCTGTAACGAAAAATTTTTCACCGAATCTCAAGGACAGTATGGGCTGGAAGCCGGCACTACCCTGGGCAACGGCCCTTATACCTTCTCCACCTCCTACAGCTGGACCCATGGGGAATCCATTTCCCTATCCCGGAACAGCCTGTACGCCGGGGAGCAAAAGCCCGTTCCCGCCGGCATAAGCTTCACCATCGGCGCCGAAATCATGAACAGCGCCAACGCTATCGCAAACGGCACCGTGGACGCCGCGCCTATCACCGGGGAACAGCTGGAGGCCGCCCATGCCGCCGATATGAACCTGACCTCCTTTGAGGATACCGCCTTGGGAGTATGCTTCAATATGCAGGACAGCGTCTTTCAAAACGCCAACATACGCTCCGCGTTTTTGAAGACCTTAAACCGGGAGCAGGTTCTCTCCTCCCTGCCGGAAAATTACAGCCAGGCCCAGAGCGTGATTCCTCCCCAGACCACCCTGTCGGGAGAGAATTACCGGACTCTGGCCGGCGAATGCTCCCTGCCCGCCTACGAGCAGGGTCAGGGAAAAGCCTATCTGGAGGCAGGCTTAAACGAGCTTCAGCTGGACTCTCTGCCGAAGGTGACCATTCTCTGCCTGGACAGCCCCGGCGCCAAGGCCATCGTCAATAATCTGCTGGAAAACTGGAACAGCGCCCTAGGCTATTATCTGAACCTGAACGCGGTATCGGAGAATGAGCTGCAAAGCGCCTTGCGAAACGGCAATTACCAGTTGGCCCTCTGTCCCCTGCGGGCGGACAACGACGGGCCCTGGGAGCTTTTAAATCTTTTTTCCTCGGAGAACCCTTATAATCCCGCTGGTTACCAAAACCAGGATTACAATAACCTTTTAAGCCAAATCAAAGCTTCACCCGGTGAGGACGGCGCCGCTTTGTGCCTGCAGGCGGAAAACCACCTGATCCAGAATCTGGTGTTTTATCCCCTGGTTTATGAAAAGCGGTATTTTGCCTCCGCCCAAAACGTGACCGGGATCATTTTCCATCCCTATAACGGTGGAATCGACTTCATTGGTGCTGAGAAAACCGAGGCGGAAGCATGATCCCCCGGCGCCGGGATCCTATCGGCCTGTATCTGCACATCCCCTTTTGCGACGGCAAATGTCCCTACTGCGATTTTTATTCCCTGCCTGCCGGCAGCCGGACGATGGACGATTACTGCGGCCGTTTGATTTCAGAGCTTTTTCTCTGGGGTGAAAAATGCCCACGCTTTGTGGACACTCTGTATTTCGGCGGCGGCACGCCCAGCCTTTTGGGCGCGGACCGCTTGTCCCGGCTGATTACAGCCGCTCAAAAGGCGTTTTCCTTCGTTCCAGGAGCTGAAATCACCGTGGAAATGAACCCTTGCTCCGCCGGCGGCTTCGATTTTCCGGCTTTGCGGATGGCGGGCGCCAACCGAATCTCCATCGGGCTTCAGTCCGCCCTTGACGCGGAGCTTCAATTCTTAGGCCGGCGGCACACGGCGCGGCAGGCCTGGGATACGGCCGCGGCCGCTCAACGGGCCGGCTTCCGCAGCGTATCGCTGGACCTGATGCTGGGCCTGGAGGGCCAGACCACCGATTCCGTAAGGAAATCGGTGGCTTTTTGCCGTGACGCGGGCGTGACCCACGTCAGCGCCTATCTTTTGAAAATTGAGCCGGGCACCCGGTTTTTTCAGCAAAGAGAGGCTTTTCACCTGCCCGGCGACGACCAGGCCTCCGACTTGTACCTGGCCGCCTGCCAGGCACTGGAGGAGGCCGGGCTTTTCCAATATGAAATTTCCAATTTCAGCGTTCCGGGCAAGGAAAGCCGCCATAATCTGAAATACTGGAACGGGGACGAATATCTGGGCATCGGCCCCTCCGCTCACTCCTTTTTCGGCGGCAGGCGGTTTTATACCCCGAAAGCCTTTCCGCCTTTTTTCAAGCCCCCCAGTATCTTCCGGAGGACCCGGATGGGTCGGCTATCCCGCCGGGAGGCCCGGAGGAGTACACTATGCTCCGGCTCAGGCTGTCGGAGGGGCTGACCGAAGCCGGCTATCAGCAGAGATTTCAAACCCCTATTCCGGAGAAATACCGGAAAAACGCTCTCCGGTTCCAGGCCCCCGGCCTGACGCTCGTGGACAGCCAGGGGATCCGGCTCACCCGCCGGGGCTTTTTGGTTTCCAACCAGCTGATCGGCGAGATCCTGTGGTGACCCGGCCGGAAAAGAAGCTTTCCTGCCGCGGGCTGGTTCCGGAGCCGTGCGGAAGCCAAAGCTAAACGAAACCGGAGCCGTGCGGAAGCAGGGCTGGACGAAAGCCAAGCCCGGGAGGAAAAGGCGTAAGCTTGCGATTCACAATTTTACCTGAGAACAGGAGAGACATGATACTATGGCACAGCTGAACATTGTAATGGTAGAGCCGGAAATCCCCCAAAACACCGGAAATGTAGCCCGTACCTGCGCCGCCACCGGCGCCAGGCTTCATTTGGTCGGCCCCATGGGCTTTACCATCGACGATAAAAAGCTCAAACGGGCAGGCCTGGATTACTGGCATTTGCTGGATATTACCTATTATGAGAATTTAGAGGAATTTTTTGAGAAAAATAAAGGCGGAAATTTCTACTATTTTTCCACCAAAGCGCCTCACCGGCACACGGATCTTGCCTATCCGGACAACTGCTACCTGCTGTTCGGGAAGGAAACCGCCGGCCTGCCGGAGAAGCTGCTGTTCGACAATCCGGACACCACGGTGCGGATTCCCATGATTGACGAGGCCAGGAGCTTAAACCTTTCCAACTCGGTCGCTGTCGGCGTTTACGAGGTGCTGCGCCAGTGGGGTTACCCCGAGCTTCAGTGCAGCGGACAGCTCCGGGCCTACCGCTGGCCCGGCAAATAATCTTTTCTCTTTTCCGCCTGCCTTCCCTTTGGAAGCCGTCTTGACGGCGCCGGTGCGCCGTATTTGCGCCGGGCAAAAGCCTTTCCGCTCCTGGCGCGCGGCGGATTTCCGCATCCGGCCGCCGGCCCCTAAAGGGCCTGTCCTCCTGTTTTTCTCAAGGGGCTTCAAAACCGGCCTTCAGCCTCTGTTTTGTAAATACCCATAAGTAAAGACAGAACCCACAAAAAAAGCGGAGGCTTTTCCGTTTATTTCGGAGGAAGGGCAGGAAGGGGCATGATTCCTTGTTTTCTCAATGAAAAAGGCTTGAAAAAATTACAAAGGTAGAGTACAATAAGGTAGGATTTGTCAATTAGTTATCAATATGTTGAAAGGGTGTTTTCACATGGATTATTCAAAGAAAAAAACAGTGGAAGATATCGACGTAGCCGGGAAAAAAGTTCTGGTCCGCTGCGATTTCAACGTTCCGCTGGATGAAAACGGCAATATCACCGATACCAAGCGTATCGACGAGGCTATGAAGACCATCAATTACCTGGTAAGCCATAACGCCAAGGTCATTCTGTGCTCTCACCTGGGCCGTCCCAAGGGCGAAGTCAATATGAAATATTCCTTAAAGCCCGTAGCCGCTTATCTTTCCAAGAAGCTGGGCTTTGACGTAAAAATGGCCTCTGACGTAGTGGGAGATTCCGCCAAGGCGATCGCTGCCGATTTAAAGGACGGCGAGGTCGAGCTGCTGGAAAACGTCCGCTTTGAAAAGGGCGAAACCAAAAATGATCCCGAGCTGGCCAAGGCTATGGCCTCTCTGGCTGAGATCTATGTCAACGACGCCTTCGGCACCGCTCACAGAGCCCATGCCTCTACCGCCGGCGTGGCCGATTACCTGCCCGCTGTCTGCGGCTACCTGATCCAGAAGGAAATTTCCGTCATGGGCACCGCCCTGTCTAATCCGAAGCGCCCCTTCGTCGCTATCCTGGGCGGCGCCAAGGTTTCCGACAAGATCGGCGTTATCAACAACCTGCTGGAAAAGGTCGATACCCTGATCATCGGCGGCGGCATGGCCTACACCTTTATGAACGCTCTGGGCTATTCCATCGGCACCTCCATCTGCGAGGCGGACAAGGTTGAGCTGGCCAAGGACATGATGGCCAAGGCAAAGGACAAGGGCGTGAAGTTCCTGATCCCCGTGGACAACAGAGTGGGCGACAAATACGCTCCTGACTGCAATCATAAGCTGGTAAACTCTGACAACATTCCCGATGGCTGGATGGGTCTGGATATCGGACCTAAGACCGAGGCCCTGTTCGCCGACGCCATCAAGGGCGCCGGAACCGTTGTCTGGAACGGACCGATGGGCGTATCCGAGTGGGATAATTTCGCCAGCGGCACCATCGCTGTGGCGAAGGCGGTCGCCGAAAGCGGCGCCATCTCCATTATCGGCGGCGGCGACTCCGCGGCTGCTGTGGAAAAGCTGGGCTTTGCCGACAAGATGACTCATATCTCCACCGGCGGCGGCGCTTCTCTGGAATTCCTGGAGGGCCTGGTGCTGCCGGGCATCGCCTGCCTGAACGACAAGGACTAAGCGCAGGCTTTCTCCCTTTTACCGCAGACGCGGAAAAACGGGCCTATTTACCCCGCCCTGTTTCCCCGGCGCGCTAAGCGCCCGTCTGCCTGAGCTACGACGTCTGAAAAGCGGCGCGGGGTTACCTCCCGCGCCGCTTTTTTCACTGATGGATCAAAGGCCCCCGCGCCGCGGCGCCGGCGGGCAAAGAAAGGATTGTTTACTATGAACAAGCAACTGAGAAAAGCTGTTATCGCCGGAAACTGGAAAATGAACAAGACTCCCTCTGAGGCCAAGGCTCTGCTGGAGGAAATCAAGCCTCTGGTTAAGGACGCCGGCTGCGACGTAGTGGTCTGCGTTCCCTATGTGGATCTGTGCACCGCATTGGAGGCCACCAAGGGCACCAACATCGGCGTGGGTGCGGAAAACTGCCATTGGGCCGAGTCCGGCGCTTTCACCGGCGAAATTTCCGCCGTGATGCTCAAGGAAATGGGCGTACAGTATGTCATCACCGGCCACAGCGAGCGCAGAACCTATTTCGGCGACACCGACGTCACCGTACAAAAGAGGACCAGAGCCGCTTTGGATGCCGGCCTCACCGTTATCGTGTGCGTAGGCGAATACCTGGAGCAGCGTGAGCAGGGCGTCACCGCCGAGCTGGTCGCTATGCAGACTAAGATCGCCCTGGGCGGCGTTTCCAAGGAAGAGCTGAAGAGAATTATCATCGCCTACGAGCCTGTCTGGGCCATCGGCACCGGCAAGACCGCTACCGCTGAGCAGGCCAACGAGGTCTGCGCCCAGATCCGCAAGGTGATCGCCGGCCTGTACGACCAGGAAGCCGCCGACGGCATTACCATTCAGTACGGCGGCTCCATGAACGCCAAGAACGCCGACGAGCTGGTAGCCCAGCCTGACGTGGACGGCGGCCTCATCGGCGGCGCCGCTTTGAAGGCTCCCGATTTCGCCGCGATTGTAAAAGCGGCTTCTAAATAAGTTTGAAACGGAATTGGCGGCGGACGTTCCTTTGGTATAAAAGGGACCTCCGCCGTACATGTTAACAGGGTTAAGGCGCTCACGAAACATTTTCGCTCTTTTGGGCGCCTGGCCCAAGCCTGGCCCGCACGCGCCCGAACGCTTAACGCCGGCCAAAAGCATTTGGCCTCTTGGGCTGGAGGGTTTCTGTCCAAAGCGCCGGGCAAACGGGGAATCCCCACGAAAAGGAGACACTGACCAATGAAAAAACCTTTAATGCTTATGATTATGGACGGCTTCGGCTTTGCTCCCGCTGAAGGCAACGCCATTAAAGCCGCCAATACTCCGAATCTGGATAAGCTTTTCTCTGAAAATCCTCTGACCCAGATCGGCGCTTCCGGCATGGACGTGGGCCTGCCGGACGGCCAGATGGGAAACTCTGAGGTCGGCCACACCAACATCGGCGCGGGCCGGGTCGTCTATCAGGAGCTGACCCGGATTACCAAGTCCATTCAGGACGGCGATTTCTTCGAAAATCCGGCTCTTTTAGACGCCGTCAACAACGCGCTGAACAACGGCAAGGCCCTCCATCTCATCGGCCTGCTGTCCGACGGCGGCGTCCACAGCCATAACACCCACCTCTATGCCATCGTGGAGCTGGCTAAGCGCCGCGGCTTGAAGGATGTGTATATCCACGCTCTGCTGGACGGCCGCGACGTACCGCCCTCCTCCGGCAAGGATTATGTGCAGGAATGCGCCGATAAGCTGAAGGAAATCGGCGTGGGCAAAATCGCTACGGTAATGGGCCGCTACTACGCCATGGACCGCGACAACCGCTGGGACCGTGTGGAAAAGGCCTATGCCGCCATGGTTTACGGCGAGGGCGTCCAGGCACAGTGCCCTGTGGAGGCGGTGGCCGACAGCTACGCCAAGGAGGTTACCGACGAATTCGTGGTGCCTGCCGTGTGCGCCGGCGGCGCTCAGATCGGCGCCGGGGATTCGGTGGTATTCTTCAACTTCCGTCCGGACCGGGCCAGGGAAATCACCCGCACCTTTGTGGATCCGGCTTTCAAGGGCTTTGAGCGGAAGAAAGGCTTCTTCCCCCTGACCTATGTGTGCATGACCCAGTACGACGCGACCATGCCCAATGTCGAGGTGGCCTTTAAGCCGGAATCTCTGACCAACACCTTCGGCGAATATATCTCCAAGCTTGGCATGAAGCAGCTCCGGATCGCGGAAACCGAAAAATACGCTCATGTGACCTTCTTCTTCAACGGCGGCGTAGAGGAGCCCTATCCGGGCGAGGACCGGGCGCTGATCCCTTCTCCCAAGGTTGCCACCTACGACCTTCAGCCTGAAATGAGCGCTTATCTGGTCACCGACGAGGTATTAAAGCGCATCCATTCCGGAGAATATGACGTGATTATTTTGAACTTCGCCAACTGCGACATGGTCGGCCATACCGGCGTGTTCAGCGCCGCGGTAGCCGCCGTGGAGGCAGTGGACACCTGCGTCGGCAAGGTAGCCGCCGCCATCAAGGAGATGGACGGTGTTCTGCTGATTACCGCCGACCACGGCAACGCCGATAAGATGGTAGCTGAGGACGGCGAACCCTTCACCGCACACACCACCAACCCGGTGCCCTTCTGTGTGGTAGGCTACGACTGCAAGCTGAGGGAGGGCGGCCGTCTGGCGGACATCGCTCCCACCATGTTGAAAATTCTGAATGTTCCCCAGCCCAAGGAAATGACCGGGGAGTCGATTATCCAGGGTTAATTTTTCGGGAAAGCCCGGTAAACGTAAAAAACTCCAGGAAGCTTTCCTGGAGTTTTTTATTGTTCTTTCAGGAGACTCCCAGCGCCGCGGCACTTTAAAATGGATCAAAAAGAGGGGCCGCAAGCCTGACTTTATGCCTTGTGAACGGTTTAGTGAATTTTCTCCCCTTGATTTTCCCCCTATGTCCGCTACAATATAGATAACAGCTCCCGCGGCAGGCTTACGGCTGAAGCCTTCGCCGCAGGACAGCCGCCCCGGAAAAGCCCGCAAGGGGCAAAAATCCACAAAGGCGATCCTGCGCCTTTGGAACACGCGGTTTCGGCCGTTTTTGCCTTAAGGCTGCGGGCGGCAGCCACAATAAACAAAAAAGGATGATTTTTATGGGTAAAAAAATTATAGTGCTCAATGGTTCCCCCAGACGCGGCGGAAACACCGCCGCCTTAGTTGACCGGTTTCTTCAGGGCGCCAAGGAAGCCGGCCACCAGGTAACCCGGTTTGACCTGCGCGACATGGAGATTCATCCCTGTCTCGGCTGTTACGGCGGCGGAAAAGACCTAAACAGTCCTTGCGTACAGAAGGACGCCATGGATGAGATTTATCCGGTGTACCGTGAGGCGGATGTGGTGATATTCGCCTCTCCTATGTACTTTTGGACCATCAGCGGCCAGCTCAAATGCGCCCTGGACCGGCTTTTCGCCACAGCGGAGGGCTATCCCGATTACCGGGTTCCCTGTAAGGAGTGCGCTCTGCTGATGGCCGCGGAGGGCGAGGAGGATGACAATTTTGAGCCCATCATCCACTATTACCAGTCGTTGGTCAAGCATCTGCGGTGGCGGGATCTTGGCTGTGTCTTCGCTAAGGGCGTGGCGGCGGTAGGCGATATTCAAGGAAATCCCGCGCTGGACCAGGCCAAAGCCCTGGGTGCGGCGCTGAAATAGCCCGGCAAATTGTCAAAGCCGGAAAACCACAAGCCGGCTTTATCATCTTCGAACAGCGGCGCAAACAGTAGAGCCACTCGATTTTAGCCCTACCCTCCCGTTTACAAAAAGCGTTTCGCGAAAGCCTGCGAAACGCTTTTTCTCTCTGAGCCGCTCCCTTCATTTGCCTTTGGTCAGCGCAAAGCTTTGCCGGAGCAGGCTGAACAGCTCCTCCTGGGGGATTGTGCCGTTCAAAATGGCGCTGACCCATTTTTCCTTATTCATATGATATGCCGGAAAATACCGCTGATAGTCTATCAGACCTCCCAGCACCAGCGGGTCGCATTTTATATTCAGGATGTCCACGGCGCCTTGACCGGAAAGCCCCAGCCGTTTCGGTGGGATTTCCATAATAAGCCCGTACCACTTGGCGGTGTCCTGATGGCGGAGCACCGCGCTTTTCGGATCCTTCAGCCACGGGTAGTCCGGCAGCGTGCCAAAGGTCCTTTCGGCATAGTCCAAAACGCTTTTCCGATCTGCAAAAACAGGTTCCATAGGCTTCCTCCTAATACAAATTTCAGATTCTTTTTATATCCGGACGGCTTGCGGCATAAGCCTTTCCAGATGGGTGAAGGGGAACTTCTCACAGCGTCCTTTCACCCTTTTTCTGGCTTGGTATGATTTTCTCCGCCAGGGTGGCGCTACAGCTCCTTTTTATGATCCCGGATGCCCAGGTCGTTGTGGATCACCGAGCCAAACGAAACAGCCTCCCTTCCAAATTTTGCCCGGATTTCGTCCAGAGCGGTTTCCAGGTTTTCCTGCCTTTCCTCTGCCTCTCGTTCTCCCGGCGGGTCGAACAGGGACAGCTGCTCCTGAATGGTATCCTCTCCGTCGCCCACCAGATTAGCGCCGGTAATGGACAGCATTCGAATAGGCGCTGTTATTTTCCAGCTGTCCAGGATAATCGCCAGCGCACATTCATAGAGATCCCGGGAAAGATGGGTCGGCCTTTTTAGGGGCCTCTGCCTGGAAATCACACGGAAATCCGGGTCTTTGATCACCACCTGGACCGTGGCGCATTTTACCCGGTGCCTCCGCAGCCGGGAGGCGACCTGGTCGGCGATCGCCCGCACGCCAAGGCGGATGTCCTCAATGCCTGTCAGGTTCCGTTTAAAGGTAATGCTGTTGCCGATGGATTTTACCTCCCGTTCTTCATAAACGGAGCGCACCGGGCTTTTATCCAGGCCGTTGGCATAAAGAGATAAGGCAGCCCCTTGCTTGCCGAGCTTTTTCTCCAAAAGCTCCCGGTCCAGACGGGCCAGATCTCCAATCGTCCGCACTCTCAGCTTTTCCAGGGCCGCTTTGGAGGAGTCCCCCACGAAGATCATCCGATCCACCGGCAGAGGCCAGAGCAGCTCCCGGAAGTTTTCCCGGGAAATCACCGTGGTGGCGTCCGGCTTTTTATAATCGCTGCCCAGCTTGGCGAACACCTTATTAAAGCTGACCCCCACCGAGATGGTAACGCCAGTCTCCTCCCGCACGGCTTTTCTCAGCTCGTCGGCGATTTTTTTGCCGCCGCCAAACAGCTCCCGGCTTCCCGTCACATCCAGCCAGGATTCGTCAATACTGAAGGGTTCCACCAAATCGGTATATCTTTGATAAATTCCGTTGATCCTCTTAGAGAACAGGGCGTACTGGTCATGGTGCGCCGGAGCCAGTACCAGCTGAGGACATTTCCGCTTGGCCTGCCAGATGGTCTCCGCTGTTTTGATTCCATACCCTTTGGCAAGCTCGTTTTTCGCCAGGATAATTCCCCGACGGCTTTCCGGATCACCGCAGACCGCCATTGGAACTGATCGCAGCTCCGGGTGGAGCACGCATTCCACCGACGCGTAAAATCCATTGCAGTCGCAGTGTAAAATCGTACGCTCCAACCGGCGCACCCCCTTTCTAGATCAATAGGCTTACCATTCAGCCGCCCTTCAGCGCACGTCATTTCAGCTTGTTTTTATATTAGCACTCTCTATACACGAGTGCTAATTATTTACAATTTATACATGATTTCTGCGAAATTTTTTCATAATCCCCGGCTATACTATAATCATCAGGAACGAAAGGGTCCTGTGAAAATAGATAGATCAAAGCTTAAGAATGGAGGAATCAGTATGTTTGATCTAATGCCCTTTAACCGCAGGGAAGACAATTTATTCCATTACCTGGATAATTTAGAAAAGAACTTTTGGGGTGACCTTGCCACCAACGTATCCTCCTTCCGCACCGATGTGCTGGATAAAGGCGACAGGTTCGTATTAGAGGCCGAATTGCCCGGCTTCCAAAAAGAGGATATTGACATTCATGTAGACGGCAACACCTTGACCATTTCCGCGCAGCATAAAGAGGAGTCTGAAGAAAAGAAGGACGGCAAATTTGTACGCCGGGAAAGAAAGTACGGCTCCTTTACCAGAAGCTTCGACATTTCCGATATCGACCAGGCTAAAATCAACGCCTCCTATGATAACGGAATCCTCTCGGTAGAGCTTCCCAAACAGGTGGAAGTGGTTCCGACCCCCACAAAAATCGATATCAAGTAAGGTTTCCTTCCTTTTTCTCTTCCCTTCAGCCCCCTGAGCAGTTCAGGGGGCTTATTTTTATCTAAATTCTCACTGCGCATTTGTTCTTCGCAGCTTGGATTCCTCAAAAATTTCATAAAGGCTCCAAGAAGCCGCCCGCACTTTCTGAAGCCCCGGACACTTTTCATTTTAGGCAATATACTTTTTCTATAAAATAATTGACAATCATATTGTTATATTGTATATTTTTATTAAATCTACTTGTGTTAGGAGGGCAGCGCATTGAAGCATTCTAAAGCCTGTTATCTCACCGCATCCATTCTCTCCGTAGTTCTTCTACTTCTTCTGACGCCCATACAGCGTTATTTTTCTTATCTCGCCTCTACCACCTACGACATAAGATGGGCATGGATCAGTCTGGCTGAAGTCGCGGTTATGGCCGTCTTTTTCGGTCTGTCCCTATGCTGGTCCCGGGAGCTCTCCCGGAATTTCCGGATTCCAGCGGAAGCGGTAAAGGCCGCTCTTGCCCTGGCGGCTCTGGGAATGGAATTTTTTTATTACAGAGCTCCTTCCACAGTCGCTGTTTTCTGCGCGGCTCTTTTCCTCACCGGTTTTTTCGCCAACCTTACCGGCCGGCGGCCATAAGCAGAAAAAGCTCCGTTCTGTTTTCGTTCCTTGGCGTTCCTTTTTCGCACCTTATGATTTGCTTTGAAGCTCCGCTTGCCGCGCCGCGAGGGCTTTTTTCCGGCGGCATAAGTCCCCGCGCCCGGCGCGCTGTTGTCCGGCATGACCGCTAAGCTGTCCGGCCCGGCTTAAGGGCCGCTTGGACTATGCTCTTGACGCCGGCGTAAAAGCAAGGGAACGGCGGCATGAAACCTTTTCGGAACACAAAACAATGATACCACGATACGCCGCAAAAGCGGACTTCCGTACTGCATGGAATCGCAAATCCATTCTGTTTTGCTCCCATGCTTGCTCAGGAGTCGGAAATCTTCGGCTTCGCCTGCCCTGCGATTATTATACCACAATCCTCTCTCAGAAAGAATCTCCGGCTCACAAAAAAAGCACCCGGCGCTTTTTAGGCATGAACCGCCTGAAAAGCGCCGGGTGTTCTCGTCTTTTCCTATAAGGTTGGCTTCCATTCTTGGCGGCCCGCGCCTGCGGCCCTTTACCGGTTCAACCAGATTTCCTCATAATACTGGCGGATCGTCCGGTCGCTGCTGAACTTTCCAGCGTTGGCCATATTCAAATAGCACTTGCGGTAGAAAAGCTCCGGATTCTGATACTCCCGGTTGGCCCGCAGGCGGGTCTCCTGATAGGAATCAAAATCCTTGAGCAGAAAATAGTGATCCGGCTGGTGCCAGGACGCGCCCTTCAGCAGCGCGTCGTAAAGCTCCCGGAACATACCGGTGCCGCCGTCGGAAAAGGTGCCGTCCACCAGGGAATCCACTGCCCGGCGCAGCCGGGGATTGCTTTGGTAAAGCTTAACGGGGTCGTAGGACTCCCTGATTTTCTCAATTTCCTCAATTCTGGCCCCGAAAATATAATTGTTATCCTCTCCGGCCTGCTCCACGATCTCGATGTTGGCGCCGTCATAGGTTCCTAAGGTCACAGCGCCGTTGAGCATAAATTTCATGTTGCTGGTACCGGAGGCCTCTGTTCCCGCCGTGGAAATCTGCTCTGAAATCTCCGCCGCCGGCATCAGCTTTTCCGCGTAGGACACCCCGTAATTGGTGAGGAACAGAACCTGCATCCGACCCCGCACCGCCGGGTCACCGTCGATCAGCTTTGCAATCTCGCTGATATATTTGATGATCCCCTTAGCTCGGAAATATCCGGGCGCCGCCTTGGCGCCGAACAGGAACAGGGTAGGTGTAAAGCCTGCGATCCGGCCCTCCTTTAGCCCGTAATAAATATCTAAAATGGAAAACGCGTTCAATAACTGCCTCTTATACTCATGAAGCCGCTTGGCCTGAACGTCGAACAGGAAGTCCGGGCTGACCGTTACCCCTTCCACCTTTTCAATATAGTCCGCCAGTACCTGCTTATTGCGGCGTTTAATTTCTCCAAAGCGCCGGAGCGTCTCCGGATCGTTCTGGAACCGCTCCATTTTCTTCAGCTGGTCCAAATGAGTGATCCATCCGGAGCCGATTCGTTCCGTAATGAACCGGGACAGCGCCGGATTGCATTGCAGCAGCCATTTCCGCTGGGTGATGCCGTTGGTCTTATTCTGGAATTTCTCCGGCGTCAGCTGATACCATTCCTTCAGCACGGATTTTTTCAGAATTTCCGTGTGGATCTGGGCCACACCGTTCACCGCGTGAGAGCCGTATACGGCCATCCGGGCCATATGCACCAGACTGCCGTCCATAATCAGATAAGGCGCCTGGGCCTGGCCGGTAATCCCCTTTTGCTCCAGCGCTTTCAGCAAAGACCGCTGGAGCATCATCACATAGCGGTACACCTGCGGGATCACAGAACGGAACAGCTTCACGCTCCACTTCTCCAGGGCCTCCGCCATGACCGTGTGGTTGGTATAGGCGAAGGTCTGCCGGATAATCGGGAACGCCTGCCGAAAGGACATTCCTTTTTCCTCCATGAAAATCCGCAGCAGCTCCGGGATCGATACCACCGGATGGGTATCGTTAAGCTGGATCGCGTACTCCTCTGAAAAATGGGAAAAATCGCCGCCATATTTTCCCTCATATTTTTTCACCAGATCCCGCAGAGAGGCGCTGCTGAAAAAGTACTGCTGCTTTAGACGCAGGCGCTTGCCTGCGTCAGTATCGTCGTTGGGATACAGAACCGCGGAAATCGCTTCCGCCCGGTTTCTTTCCTCATAGGCCTTATCATATTTCTGCTCATTGAACAGATCGAACCGGAATTCCTCCATCGGTTCCGCCTGCCACAGCCGCATGGTATTTACCGTTCTGCCGCCGTAGCCGATCACCGGATAATCATAAGGCACCGCCCAAACGCTTTGACCCTTGAAATCCACCCGGACCCTTTCATCCTCCCGGCGCACCGACCAGGGATCCCCGAAGCGCAGCCACCGGTCAGCCGTCTCCTTTTGGAACCCGTTCTCAAAAGATTGGCGGAACAAACCATACCGGTAGCGGATGCCATAGCCGTTCATGGCAATGCCGTGGGTTGCGGCGGAATCCAAAAAGCAGGCCGCCAGACGGCCCAAGCCGCCGTTTCCCAGGGCGTCATCCTCGATTTCCTCCAGTACGGAAGCATCCACTCCGTTTTCCCGCAGCAGCTCTTCTGTTTGATCCGCCAGCCCTAAATTCACCAGGTTGCCGGAAACCAGCCGGCCCACCAGAAACTCCGCGGAAAAATAGCACACCTTTTTCCCTTCTTCAAGCCGCCCCCAGTTTTTTCTGGCCTGGCACATGGCGGCCGCAGAGACGCTGTGGTATATCTCCGTCGCATCCGCCTCCGCCAGAGCTTTGCCGTATTGCAGTCTGAGAAAGGATATCACATCTTTTTGAAATTGACTCATTTTGTTCCTCTTTTCTGTTTCACTGGTCATCAAAACAATCTATGTTTATTGTGGCGTAAAAAGTCAGGATTTTTCCGTAAAACCCGGGATATTTTCAGGAACATTTTACCAATTTCTTTTTGTGCTGTCAAGAAACGTCCCAGCCGCCGGAGCCCGGTATTTCCGGATTTTTTACAGACAGCGTCCCTTGAGGACCGGAAGCGGGGCCGAAAAACCTTTGGTATCAGCGCTTGTCAATTTTGAAAACCAGAGGTATACTACTAAATTGTAGAATCCTATCAAGTCAGGAGGTTCGGCCATGGTAACCATCACGGATATCGCCCGGCGGCTGGGCGTTGCGGTAAGCACGGTTTCTAAGGGGCTTAACGGCGCTAACGACGTCAGCGAAAGCACAAGGGCATTGATTTTAAAAACCGCTGTTGAGATGGGTTACGCCGGCCGAAAGGTGCAAAAATCCGGCGTGCGGAAGGTCTGCGTTTTAGCGGAAAGGGAAGAATTTCTTTCCGCTGGCCAATTCGGCTATGATCTGGCCATGGGGTTCCGAACTACGGCCGCCCAAAACGGCTGGCAAGCCGATTTGGCGCCCTTTCAGGGGCTTCTGTCCTCTCAGGAAGCTTTGGATACTTTTTTGCTCCGCCATAATTACGCCGGTGCATTTCTGATAAAGCAGCCGCTCGATTCTTTTTTTCAATCCAATTATTTAAAAAACTTAATTAATTCAGCCTTCCCATTGGTCTTTTGGGAAGAGGAATCCAACGGCCCCTGTTCAGGCAGTGTGGGAAGCGACTACAGGCGCGGCGTCTTTATGGCGGTAGAGCATCTCTGCCAGCTCGGGCATAAAAGAATCGCTCTATTGAACGGTTTGCCGGATTTTCCGTTATCCGGGCTGTGGGCTGCGGCTTATCGGGACGCTCTGGAGGTTCTTCAGCTAACGTATCAGGACACCCTGTATGCCGACTGCCGCGGAGAAGAAAGCGTCCGCCCCTTTGTGGACCGGCTTTTGTCCTTTGGCGCCACGGCTGTACTGTGCGCGGGCAGTCAGGCTTCCAGCTCTGTGCTTGCCTGCCTGCGGGCGATGGGCCGCCGGATTCCGGAGGAGATCAGCGTGCTGGGGCTTAGCGGCCGTCTGGAAGCGTCAGAAAAAAAGGAACCCTTTACCGTGGTTCGCCAGGACAGCCTCTCTTTGGGAAGAGCCGCCTTTTATATGCTGGAAGGACTTCGGAATAAGATCCCCATGGGGCGTCTGCTGCTGCGGCCCCAGCTGATCCTCCGGGATACCACCGGGCCCTGCGCCAGGCACCTTTAGGCCGGCTTCCGCCGCGTTTTTCAGCTTTTACCGTGGAACCGGCGCCACAGGCTTTTAGGATAAAGCTCCCTGTCAAAAAACTATTCCCTGGAGCCGGAAGCCTTTTTGCCCCCCTTCCGCCGTGTCAGGAAGGCTCTGCCGCTTTGCAGCAGGCTTTTGAGCAAATCCCGAAACAAAAAGCAGAACAGCGCGAACACGCCCAATCCATAGCAGAAATTCACCAGCCTGCCAAAGGCGAAATATACATATCCGGACACTCCCAGCAGGACGACGGAAAACAGAAAAAAGGGAAACGGAAATTTCGCTCCGGTTTCCTTTTTCAAAATCGCCTGGCGGATTACGATACACGCCGCGAAGCCCAGCAGCAAGGCCAGGCTGGCAGCCTGGGCGCCGATCCAGCGGATCGTCAGGTGCAGGCAGGCCACGTTGACAGCCGCCGCCGCCAACGTGGAAACCATTACCACGTTGGTCCGTTTGTCCGAGCTGAAGATATACCCTAAAAAGCCGGAGTAAATACTGGCGCCGGTCGAAATGAGATACAGAGGCACCAACGGAAAGGCGCCGGCATACTCCGGGCCGATGAAAAACGAAAACACCACATTCACGACCGGGAGCAAAAGCGCCAGAGTCAGCGTCAAAAAACGGTAATAGTAGGACATTGCCCGGGTATAGAAAGCGCCCTTATCCTCCTCGCCTCCCTTGGAGAAAAACAGCTCCTGCCAGGCCATGGAAAAGCAGCTGGACACCAGAGTCAGGGCTACGGCGAATTTCCCGGCGGCGCTGAACACCCCGTTTTCGCTGAGCCCCAGCAGATTTGTGACCATGATGCTGTTATAGTTGGTCAAAAAACAGGCGCACACCGCGTTGGCGGCCAAGGGCAGAGAGAACCGCAGCATCCGCTTCAGCAGCCTGGGCCTCACCAGCTTAGGATGGATGGCTCTGAGCAAATGAACCTTTCTTTCCAGCATCAGAATCTGCACCACATACCCGGCGATCGCCGCCAGGTAAAGAGATTTTACCGTCATGGAAAAGCCCAAAATCAGCGCCACATTGGTCAGGGAATTCACCAGGCTTCCTACGATGCCGGAAACGGCAAAAACCGCGTTGTAGCCCAGGCCTCTGGTGGTATAGGTGTAGATCGCCTGAATCATGCTGCAAAGCCCCATGATAAAAATCAGGAGCAGGTACTGTAAATCCAGAGCCAGGGCCAGCACAGCGAAAACGGCGCAGTATCCCAGCAGCGACACACAAAAAATCACCAGGCCGTTGGTGATGGCTTTTTCCTTGCCCCGACGGCCCTCATAGTCGAACATAAACCGCATAATGACGGACCAGATCTCCATACAGAGGATGGCGATCAGAATATCCAGGTAGTTGGTGGACGTATTAAAATAGCCGTATTCATCCGTGCTGATGCGGGTGGTATATAAGGGCAATAGAAAAAAGGAAATGATCTTGGTCAGAACATTTCCCATAAAATAGACCATAGAGGATTTGAAAAACTTCTTCGTGCTGCTCACAAAGCCCCTCCTTTTATCAGGCGGACCAGTAGATCCTGTTTTCCCAAATTTTCAGTCTGTCATATGCCGGCAGTGGAATACTGTTTTATCATCGTAGCTATTTCATGGCTTTTTGAAAAGATTTTAAGCTGCCGCAAAGCCCGTTAAACAACAAAAAGGAAAATGTGCGTTACCGTTATTATAGCACATTTTCCTTCCGATCCTGTTTTTGCCGGGTAAGTTCACTAAATATTTACTTTTCCATCTTTCCCAGCCAGCCGGAGACAATTCCTGAAATCATCGCGCCAAGGCCGCAGGCATCTTAACCTAATTGCCAGCAGCAACGGTTTATTCCCTGCCCCGCTTTCCCTTGAAAAATCCCGCAGCCTCTGATTCTTCTCCGCCTCTGGGCCCCGCCGCTGCCTCCGGGCTCCTATCCTGCTCAGAGGACTCTGAAAAATGCTCTTGCCCCCTTGCTTCTATTCCTGTTCACGGCCGGGAACGGCCCCATCCGGCAGCTTTTCCAGACCGGTTTCTCCCACCACGGTGATCCCGTGATTCGTCAGCAAGCCGGCCGCTATCCCCATTCCGGGAATTTTCCGGCCGGTAAAGGTGCCGTCGTAAATGCAGCCGCACCCGCAGGAGGGGCTGTTTTCCTTTAAAACGGCAAATCTGCAGCCCTTCTCCAGAGCCAAATCCAGCACCCTTTGCGCGCCCTTTTCAAAAAACGCCGTCAAGTCCCTTCCATCTCTGGAAATAACCCTCCGGCAGCCATCGACCATCCTCTGTTCCGCCGGTTCCCTGGGAGCCTTTAACCCGCCCATCGTTTCGGGGCACACGGAAATCAGTTCCCATTTTTCCCGCAAGGCGCAAACCGCCTCGTTTCTTTTGGCCTTTCCGTCGTAACGGCAAGGATGCCCCAAAAGACATCCGCTTACCAGCAATTTTTCCATAACGCCGCGCTTCCCTACTTTCTCACCTTTTCCAAGAGGCCGCCGTTTGCGAAAAACCGGCCTACCATGGAAAACGCCGGCCCCTCCGTCTCAATTTCCTTGTGGAACCCGCTCAAACGAACCCTTCCCCTGCAACGGAGAATATCCAGAAAACGGCTGAAGCACTCCCAATACTCGGAGTCAAAAAACAAATCCCCGTACACCACTACGGTGGATAAATTCAGCATGACCAGGCAGTTTTTCAACGTCATGGCCAGATAAAAGGCGCCTTTCTCGATTACCTCCCTGACCGCGGGGTCAGCGGCATGGTAAAACTCCCGGAGCCGGCTGCCCACTACCTGCTCTTTATGGCCCTGGGTCATCCTGACAAGCTCCGGCGTTTTTTCCTCCGAATAAATTCCCCGAAGCTCTTCCGCCAGCTCCTGAAACCCGGCCAGCGTATGCAGGCAGCCCCTATTCCCGCATCCGCAGTCCTTCCCCATCGGATCAATCAGAAAGTGATCCAGGGAAACCGGTTTCGACCGGTATTCCTGCGGATAATAGGTCAGGGACAGATAGCCCGCGTCTATCTTCGGGCCATATTTCACAAACAGAATATTCTGTCCCATGGTTTCGCCGGAAAGAAAGACATCTGCGGCGGCCATGGTGCAGGTTAGGCTGTCCGCCCAAACGTCCACGCCTAATTTGCGGGACAGCTCCTTCTGAACCATTCCTCTCTTTTTTTCGTATTCCGGAGCCGCCTCATCGTTTCCTTCCTCAGAGCCGTCTGCCGGCAAGGCGACGCCCGCGCCGATGAGGCGGTATCGGGTTTTAATTCCATATTCCTCCAGCAGACTCGAAATTTTCTCCGCCAGCTTGTCTAAAAAGCTGGAAAAGGAGCCTTCCTTCTCCCCGCTTGTCAGTTCTGTTTGAAAGATCTCCCGGTTCGACAGGTCGCAGCATAAAATTTTCGCCCGGCATGGTTCTAAATAAATCCCCAAGGCTACATAAGCGCACAGGTTAATGTCTAAAATAACTTCCTTCCGCCCCAGGCTGTTCCCATTGTGAACCGTATGGGTTTCCACCAGCAAGCCCTCCCGGAGCATATCGCCGATAATCAGCGTAATCGCCGCCGGCGTCAGCCCTGTCTTCGCTGCCAGCGCCTTTCTGGAAAGCCCCTTGTTTTGATAAATCAAATACAGGATCAACCCTCGGTTGATTTTTTTCACATCCACCATATTATGTCCGGCACCGATTGCTTTCATGACATCACAACATTCCCCGATCAATTTTATATCAAAAGTAGAATAAAAAGCAGCATAATGGCCCTCTACGTGTTTTTATTTTATCACAAAAGAAAATAATTTCAATAAAAGGGCGAAAATTATCGAAAATTTGTTATCGGGGCTTAAAAATCGGCAAGATAAAATTTTAAAATAGCTCTTGTGTCCTCTCAAAAAAAAGCTATAATTAAATCATTGATTGTTGAAAACTATTCAAATTTATTTTCAATCAGGGAGGTCACCGTAATGAAGCAGTATCTGGTTTCACTGGACCAGGGAACCACCAGTTCCCGGGCGATCATTTTCGACCGCAATCAAAACATTATTTCCATGGCGCAGCAGGAATTCGCCCAGCATTATCCGAAAGCCGGCTACGTGGAGCACGACCCGATGGATATCTACGCCAGCCAGATTTCCGTCCTGACAGAGGCCTTGCTGAAAGGCGGCGTTTCTCCCGAGGATATTTACGGCATCGGCATCACCAACCAGCGGGAGACTACCATTGTCTGGGATAAGAATACCGGCCGTCCCATTTACAACGCCATTGTATGGCAGTGCCGCCGTACCGCGGAGGAATGTGAAAAGCTGAAGGCCGAAGGGCTGGAGCCTTACATCCGGGAAACCACCGGACTCATCATCGACGCCTATTTCAGCGGCACCAAAATCAAATGGATTCTGGACCATGTGGAGGGCGCCCGTGAACGGGCCCAGCGCGGGGAGCTTCTGTTCGGCACGGTGGACACCTGGCTGATTTGGAACATGACAGGCGGCAGGGTTCACGTCACCGACTACACCAACGCTTCCCGCACGATGCTGTTTGACATCCATAAGCTGTGCTGGGATGATAAGATTCTGGAAAGGCTGCAGATTCCCAAATCCATGCTGCCGAAGGTCTGTTCCAGCAGCGAGGTTTACGGCACCTATAACATCAGCGGCGTAGAGGTTCCCATCGCCGGGATCGCCGGAGACCAGCAGGCGGCGCTGTTTGGCCAGACCTGCTTTGACAAGGGGATGGCGAAAAATACATACGGCACCGGCTGCTTCCTGCTGATGAATACCGGTTCCGAGCCATGCGTATCCCAAAACGGGCTGCTGACCACCATCGCGGCCAGCCTCCCCGGAGATCTGCGCTATGTGCTGGAGGGCAGCGTATTTGTCGGCGGGGCGGTGATTCAATGGCTGCGGGATGAGCTCCGCTTATTCGACGAGGCGCCGGACGCGGACTATTTCGCTTCCAAGGTAGACGATACGGCCGGGGTATACATCGTGCCTGCCTTTACCGGCCTGGGAGCGCCCTACTGGGATATGTACGCCAGAGGCGCCATTGTGGGCCTGACCCGAGGCGCCAACCGGAACCATATTATCCGGGCTGCCCAGGAGTCTATCGCCTATCAGACCAAGGATGTGCTGGATGCCATGATCGCGGATACCGGCCTGGAAATCCAGGAGCTCCGGGTTGACGGCGGCGCCAGCCGCAGCGACTTTTTGATGCAGTTCCAGTCCGATATTATGGGACGCTCCCTGCGCCGGCCCATGATCCGGGAAACCACCGCCTTAGGCGCCGCCTATTTGGCGGGCTTGGCCACCGGTGCGTGGGACAGCTTGCAGCAGATCAAGGAGCTTTGGGCCATCGATAAGGTTTACACGCCCAGCATGGACCTGGAGCGCCGGGAAAGCCTGCTGAAGGGCTGGAAAAAAGCCGTCACCAGGGCCAGGGATTGGGCCGAGGATTGAGTTTGCAAAAAAACGGCTTGGGACAGGACTGTTAATGATTTCTCAGCTTTTAAACAGAAGCCTGGAAATTCCGCTGTTTCTTAGCAGGTTCCGGAAAAGATCCGGGATTCCTGTATATTCGCGGCTAAAAAGCACTTTATTTGTTCAAAAAAGGATGCGGATTTCTCCGCATCCTTTTTCCTGTTTTTTCGTATCGGAACATCGGTCAAGCCAGTTAGGCGGAAAACAATTCACTGAAAGCTCCGGCTGCCCGCAAAGCAGGCGGTTTCCAGCAGCGCGCCGCATCCGTGAAAGGCACAAAAGCTCCAAGAGCGCCGTAAGGCGCCTTTTTCGGCCGCGTTTCCTTTTCCGGAGCAACAGCAGCCCGCACTGTTCTTTCCGGATTGCTGATCCGATAGTATATTGGAACTCCCTCCGCCGGTTCCGCTTGCTCGAGGGGCCGCGTTTCCTTCGCGGCCGCACGTGCAAGGGCTGTGAGACCGAGGACTCCCATGATTCTTTTTACGCTTTCTTCGGCTGAGGATAAGTCTCCCCAAACGTCTCTACCGTGACAGACCTCATCCTCTGCTCCTCCAGAGGACGGTCGCTGTAATTGGTAGCGACGGATACGATCTGATCCGCCACCTCAATTCCTTCTATTACCTTACCGAAGGAAGCGTACTGGCCGTCCAAATGGGGAGCATCATCCACCATGATAAAAAACTGAGAGCCGGCGCTGTCCGGATGGCCGGACCGGGCCATGGAAATAACTCCCTTGGTGTGCTTCAAATCGTTTTGAAACCGGTTGGCCGTAAATTCCCCCTTGATCCGGTAACCGGGGCCGCCCATGCCGGTGCCCTCCGGATCGCCGCCCTGGATCATAAAGCCGGGAATTACCCGGTGAAAGATCGTTCCATTATAAAATCCCTTTTCCACCAGGGAAATAAAATTGGCCACCGTATTAGGCGCGGTCTCCGGGTACAGCTCCACCTTCATCACGCCGCCGTTTTCCATCTCAATCGTCACTACTGGGTTGTTTTTCATTGCGCTTTCTCCCTTTTCTTATTTTTTTCGGCATTGCGCCGGCTTCCTGCTGCTCTCCTTCCGGAGCCCTCCCGCCTGCCTTCTCTCCGGCGGGCGCGGGCTGAGCCGGCTCCTCCGTCCGGGGCTCATCCCCATGGGCGCCGTCTCCTTCGGCGGCCTGGGTTTTCGGATTATCCGTTTTTTCTTCCGATTGCCCCTCTGGGGAGACGTTCTCCTTTTCAGGCGCGTAAGCACTTTTCTTGACGCTGTCGTCGGTTTCCGACGCCTCGATCAGTTCCCGCATTTCCTGAACCTGATTTTCCGTCAGGTTCTTTTTCCTGCGGTGCTTTTCACTTACCTGTAAAATAATTTTCCCGTTTTCACGCATCAAAAACTCAATTTTTCCCTTTTCCAGGGCCTCCAAGGTTTCATTCTCCGCCTTCACGGTAATGACTGACCGGCATCTGGTGCCCGCAGCCTCCAGCTCCGCCCGCAAAAGCTTCGACGCGGATTTTCCCTCCAGGCCGCAGGAAAGCAGGCCGTAGGTTTGCTTTCCCTCCAGCTGGTACTGACGGATAAACCCGTTGAGCACCGGCGCCGGAGCGCCTCCCCAGACCGGGCCGGAGACCACCACGCAGTCGTAGGAATCCACATCCACGTCCTCCAGGGGTAAAATCTCCACCGCCCTCCGGCGCTGCGCCAGCAAGAGGCCCACCGTATAGGCGGCAAACTTGGATTTCCACTTCACCGGTTCCAGAGACACATAATCGGCCCCAAGAGACTTAGCCAATTTTTTAGCGATCAGCTCTGTTTTTCCAGTAAGGGAAAAGCACGCAACCAGAATTTTCATCAAAAAGTCTCCTTTGATTCCCCGCCGCCTGTATGAGGCCTGGGCATTTTCAGCTCCTCCGTCTCGGAATCCTCTTCCGCCTCCTGGGCCTGAGCCACAAAGGGATGGTACACGGGGCTTTCCTTCAGGTTCTCCGTGAGGACATCGTCATTTTCCTCGTCCTGCTCCCAGGCCTGGGTATTTTTCACCTTAGCTTTTCCGCTTCCCTTGGTAGGCTGGCTTTCCGCCGCAAGCTTCTCACGGGCTTTCAGGATTCTCTCTTTCGCCTGGTCGATGGCATTGCACAGAACCGCCTCGTCTCCGGCGGCCTGGCTCCGAAGGTCGTTATAAAAGTGCTTTCCCAGGGCGATGTAGGCCCGGTTGATGGCAGCCAGCTCGCTGCGGACAACCGCCTTCAGGCGGTTGTTCACCGCTGCCTGCCGGTTCCGGTTTGCCACTGCCTCATAAGCGGCGGCAACAGCGCAGCTAATCGTATTGAAAAGATCCATAGTTTATCCCTCCGTTTATGGCATTTACCCTTTTAGTTTCTTCTATTATACTTCACCTGGAACAAAAATTATAGCATTTCCTGGGAAAAAGGCTATAAAGTTCTGCCCCGGCGCTGAAACTCCAAAATAATTTTAATCATTTTTATGCCCACCATAACGCAAAACACCATAATTCCCAGGCAAAACAGGCATAAAAACACAGAGAGCCACGCCTGCTGCCAGGCTGCCAGAGCGTCGTCTCTGGATACAAACTCAATTCCCTGCCGCAGGGCCTCGTTAACCCGGGAGGCATAGGAAAAGGCCGGCGCCACATAATTGACCCCCAGCACAAAAAAAGCGCCGCTCAGGGCGAAGCCCGCCAGCAGAATAAAGCTGTTCGCATAACGGTTCCCCTGGGTCAGCAGAAAATATCCTATTTTGGTCAGGGGATGAACCCTTTTTCCTTCTGATGGTTTCGCTTCCTTCATTCCCAAGCCCCCTTTCCGGCTGTATCCCCATTATGTCATGTTTTTTAAACAAGGTCAATAACTAACTCGATTATTTGCTTTTCATTCTCCTGTTTCTGTGTTACAATAAAATTAATTATAATAGTTATCAATTGCGGAGGAAGCTGTCATGTCCAGAACTATCAAGAAAGAAATCACCTGTCCCGCCTGCGGAGAAAAAGCGGACGCGAAAATGTGGGCCAGCGTCAACGTGACCTTGGACCAGGAGCTGCGGGAATCCGTGCTGGATGAAAGCCTGTTCACATGGACATGCCCCCAGTGCGGCCATGAGGCGCTGCTCAGTTACCCTTGTTTATATCACGATATGGCCAATAAATTTATGATTTACCTGGTACCCGGCGCAAAGCAGGAGAGCCTGAACGACGCCGAAGCGGAAAACCGCTACCCGGAGCTTGGCGGCGTTACCAAGCGGCTGGCGGCGGATTTGAATGAATTGAAGGAAAAAATATTAATTTTTGAAAACGGCCTGGATGACCGGGCGGTAGAGCTCACCAAGCTGGCGATGTCCAAGGTGGCTTTGAAAAAGCACGGAAAGGAGCTTGAAAAGGGTTATTTCTGCGCCAAGGATGGGGAAACCGGGCATTTGGCCTTTACCTTTTTTGTAAAGGATACCGGAGAGCCCTATCACAAAACCACCCGTATGGAGGCCTATGAGAAGTCTAGGGAGGTGGCCAAGCGTTACAGCGGCCAGTCTGTGCCTCCTGCCGGCTTTTTGCGAATAGGCGCTTCCTGGGCGCAAAAAGCCCTGGAATCCTTATAACCTGTTTGGAGGCTGATTATGGTTCGAAAAAGAATACTTCAAATCGCTACGATTCTATTGGACGTGCTGGCCCTGTCCGCTCTGTTCCTGCCTGCCTTTGAAAACTACGGCGCCACCGACAGCCTGTGGACCCAGATTACCGAGAACTTCCTGACAGGCTCTCCCAGCGGCATTTTAACCGACGCCATCTACTATCTGCCGATCATTGTCAGCGGCATTCTGGTTGCTTTGCTGGAAAGCAAAATCCGGTACGCGGTAACTCTCTTTGCCGCCTCCGGCGGGCTGACCCTGCTGCTTTCGCAATATCTGTTCCCCGCGGTGGAGCAGGCCTATTTAGGCGCCGTCTACCAGGTCGGGCTGTACGCCTTGCTGGCTGTACAGATTGCCCTGCTTCTGGTGAGCTGCGCCGGTATCTGCCTGAAGGAGGAGCCTAAAGGCCAAGGGCCGTCTATCGATTTCAAACGGGATACCCTGGAATTACCTATTGCGGACATCGACCAGGCTCTGCTGGACGGGGAGACTGTGGATCAATAACGCGGGGGCTGGAGGGAATGGGCGGCGCCTCATTGCGTTATCGTAAAAGAAAAAGGCCGGCGGAGGCTCTCTTAAGGGAGGTCCGCCGGTTTTTCTGAAAAGGCCGTCCGGAGCGGAGCCGGAGCTCCTATTAGGGTCTTGTTAAAAACGCTGCCGGACAGGCTTTCACAGGACAGCGGCCCGGCAGGGTCAATCCTCTGGGCGGCCCGCATAAAAATAAAATAGAAAGGGAGGTCTTCTCATGGATCAGGAAATCGCCAGGCTGAAGGAGCTGACGGAGAAAAGCCGGGCCATGGTCTTTTTCGGCGGCGCGGGGGTATCAAAGGAAAGCGGCATCCCCGACTTTCGAAGCGTGGACGGGCTGTATCATCAAGCCTACCGTTATCCGCCGGAGACTATTTTAAGCCGTTCCTTTTATGAGAAAAACCCAGAGGAGTTTTACCGTTTTTACCGGGACAAAATGCTGTATCTAGACGCGGAGCCAAATCCCGCCCATAAAAAGCTGGCCCAGTGGGAACGGGAGGGACGGCTGCTTGCTGTGATTACCCAGAACATCGACGGCCTGCACCAGAAGGCGGGAAGCAGGAATGTGCTGGAGCTTCACGGCTCTGTCCACCGGAATTACTGCCGGCGGTGCGGTAAGCTTTTTGACGCCCAATACCTTCTCCGCTCTTCCGGAGTTCCCCGCTGCGACCAATGCGGCGGTGCGGTCAAGCCTGATGTAGTGCTGTATGAGGAGGCGCTGGATCAGGCGGTGCTTCAAAAAGCTGCAGGCGCTCTCCGCCAAGCGGATCTTCTTATTGTGGGCGGCACGTCTCTCACAGTTTATCCGGCTGCCGGCCTGCTGCGTTATTTCCAGGGCAGCCGCCTAGCGGTGGTAAATCAAACCGCCCTACCCCTGGACCAGGAGGCAGACCTGCTCATTCAGGGGCAAATCGGCCAGGTCTTTTCCCAGCTCTGATTCTGCCTTTATTCTCACTGGACGGCATTTCTCCCCGCCGGGCGTTCCGGCGACGTTTTCTCTGGGACTGCCTCGTTTCAGCTTCTCTCAGGCAGCGTTCTTGCTCCGCTCCTATGAAAACGGACAAGCCCGCGTATCACTATAAGATAAAGCCCTGGAAGGGCATGCGAGCGGCAGCCGCCGGAGACGTGCGGATTCACTTTCCGGGCTCCGCCGCGCCGCGGCCCAAAAATGGACAGGAGTTTACGGATTGAAAGCGCCGTGTTAATCCCAGGCGTTTGTTGCGGGTCCTCCGCGGCCGCTTAAGGGCCTGCGCCCTTCTCGGCTCTTTCCCTTGGACCATGCCGGATGACGGCGCATTGGACGTTCCAGCCATGATGCCGTAGGCGCATCCCGCTAAAGATTAAGAGGCCCTGGGGCAGAACCGCCCCAGGGCCTCTTAATCTTTAGCCTTTGCGAAAAAAGCCTCCCGGCTTTGCCAGGGAAACCGATTTTTCAGCTATTCCCGATCCAAAATCATTTGATTGTACTCCAAGGGCACAAAGCCCAAGGAAGCGTACAGCTTAGCCGCCCCGGCGTTCGCCTTGGTTACCTCCAGGCGGAAGCGTTTCACCTGGGGGTACTCCTGGAACAGCCAGCGGAAAAACTGCCTGCCAAAGCCCTTTCCCCGGCAGCTTTCCTTTAAATAAATTTCCTCAATCATCAAGGTCTTTCCCCCGCACTCGCAGGCGTAAAAGCTGGTGAGATAGCTGAAACCAACCGCCTGGCCGCCATCCCACAGAACCAATCCCCACAAGCTCGGTTCCTGACCCACCGCGTCTAAAAAGGTTCTGTGCAGCACCTGATCGCCTACTACGTGATCCACGGCGTCGCTGTGGTAAAAATCCCTTACCATCTCCATCACCTGGGCCTCGTCCTTAATGGTCATGGGTTTTATTTGCAGCATGGAATTCCTCCTTTTTTTCAGTAGTCTGATTGTACCATACCCGCCGCGGGAAAGAAAGGCTCAATTTGTAAATGATCCTTTTCCCGGTTCCTCGGGCCGGCAGATTTCCCGTACCGCTCCTTCCCCTAAAGCGAAAACTAACGCTTTTTCCCATCCCTATATCAATGGATTTTCTATCTAAAAAGGAAGCCGGACTATAGTCCGGCTTCCTTTTCGCACTAGCTCATGGGCTCCCGCCGTTAGGCAAGGATATAAACGCTTAGGGTTCTTCTTCCGAAGCCGTAGCACTCGCTCAGCGTATCAAAATACACGTCTACCAAAGCGCTTCCGCTCATCAAGGCCCCGCCGGTATCCGCCGCGACGGCATAACCGTAAACATAGGAGCCGTCAGGAGAGCAGATATAAAGCCGGGAGCCATAAGGAATCAGATCGGGATTCACCGCCACGTTCCCATACTGGGCCGGACGTCCGGTGGCCGTAAAGGAGCCGGCCGGCGCCGTATAGGCGGTAGCGGAGCCTGTATACACGGCGGTATAGGCGATCTGGTTGCCGTCATGGTCCACCAGCACGCCGCCGGAGGTGGAGGCCGCGCCATAGGACGGAGCGGTTTCAACCTCACGGGTTCCAACCAGGAGCACCTCGTTTACAGGCTCCTTCACCACGGTGCTGCTGATTTCCTCTGTTTCCACCACCTGGCCGTTTACCAGCTTTTCCCTGGTTACAATTGTACGGGCGCCATTCTCGCCAGCGGTTTTCACCTGGGTATCTCCCAGATCCAGCTCGCCGGTCTCCTCCTGCGTGGATTCATAAGAGATTTCCTGAGTGGTTTCGGTTTCCCGATAGGATACCCTGTCAAGCTTGATGGTCATTCCCGCGGAAACGGTATCTGTTTTCTCCGCGCTCAGGACATCGTCCTTGCCGACAGTAAAATCGGCGGCGGCCACAGCCGCTTCTACCGTAGCGGTTACCGGCACCTTCACCTTCACGGATTTCCCGTCAGCCTCTACGGTGACCTCCACGCCTCTGGCAACCTTAATTTCCATATCCGGCACCAGGCTGGTAGCCGCAAAGGGAACTACCTGGTCCCCTTCTTTCAGATCTACCTTGGATGCCTCCAACGCGTCTGCGACCGTACCCTCGGTCATGGTTACTGTTTTAGCCTTTCCATCTACCTCAACGGTAACATCAAACGCCCGTTTGATGGTAATCTTAGCCGCCGCCTCGTCGAACTCGATGGAATCCTCCGGGGAAACCTCGATTCCCAGGCGGTCCAGCACCGCATCCGGGTTGGCGTTGAGCGTGGTAAGGCCGTACATTTTATCGCCGTCTAAAACGGTGACGTCTCTGCTCAGGGCGGTTACGGTAATAACCCCGCTGGTGCAGATTACACACATGAGCACTAGCGCCACAACTTTTGTAAGCCGCTTGCTTACAATTTTCTTTGTGGTCTCTTTCATACGTTAATTCTCCTTTATGCGCCGTTACTTTTTGAATAGGTTCCATTATATTTCTATTCACGGCTTTCAGGTGACAATGGCATTATATGAGAAGTTTCACGATATGTCAATTATTTCGGATTCTCATTTTTGTTTGATATGCACAATAGTAATTTTATTTTAATTCTTATTTGGAATATATGCACCCTAAAAACCCCAAAATATTGTATGGATTACCGGAGGAAAACCAAGGTTCTCTGTGCAAAATATAAAAAAATAAATATTACAATCTTGTTACAATAAATTACAGCTTTGTTTTCATTGGATAAGCCGCTTTTTTGGTGAGAAACTTTATGATAAACAGACTGTCTCTGGTCCTATATAGTTTTCTATCTTTTTCCCTGAAAATACC